>Ga0209013_10001154_pt1 | contig 24428 bp, 19 predicted proteins | sample Cruoilmetagenom2_FD_187291 | JGI IMG/M metagenome (GOLD analysis project Ga0209013, IMG submission 187291) | Oil polluted marine microbial communities from Coal Oil Point, Santa Barbara, California, USA - Sample 2 (SPAdes) (version 2) | ecosystem: Environmental > Aquatic > Marine > Oil seeps ... | reverse complement strand
ATGCGTCCCCCGTCAGCCGTGCGATGCACTTCAAGTCCGTCGAGTTCACGCATCGCCTGGATCACTTCGTTCACTCGATTGGGATTTGCGTGAATGAGTACGCCGCAGACATTCATGTCGTGGCCTCCTGAGCGAACGTTTCATCTGAAGTTACTGTGATTGCCGATACCGGGCAGACGGCGACGCAAGCGCCGCAGCCTGTACAGTCGCCGGAACTGATCTCCGGCGAGGAGCGGCCGCCAAGAGCTGGGCGAAAGCGTATTGCAGCGGTTTCGCAACTGTCTTCACAGACGCGACACGCGACGCCTTTGGTCTCGATGCAGGCCTGGGAAATGATGGCCTTCAGGGCCCAGGCTTGGGTCGCGTCTGGGTCGAAGCAATCATCGCCGCATGCCTGCCGGCAGGCGCCACAGAAAGTGCAGGCGGAATTGGTGAAATCGACGATGGGGAAGCCGGCGTGACCACTGGTAATGAGCCCCGTCGGACAAGCTTCGATGCACTTTCCGCATTGGCTGCAGTTGTCGGCGAACAAGGCGTCCGAGCGACTCCAGGGCGGCCGCAGTTGTGCGGGCCCGCCGCGAAACCGGGCGAATAACGATCTTCTTGAAACCGCTACCGACATTTTTAGTACCACCGACGATTGAACGCACGGGTGAGTGCTAAGCTGGAATACGCCCGAACCGCAAGCAGTGACCCCTCGAATTAATGTTGTGCGTTCGATATTATCATGGGACTGACAGAGGCGCCTTCACATTAGTTAAGCAGAGAACGACACTAGAACTAGACGATAGTTGTGGCCTCTTATGATGCGCTGATAAATATTCGCTTGTCGAAGGATACTTCGGGTTGTTTGGTCAGGCGGAGTGCAGCCATCCGCGGCTGTGGGGTTTGGCGTCCGCCGCAGCGATCGCCTTGCTGGGTTGTGGTGATCGCCGGCTTGGAGGGAAGTTGGGAACGCATGAGAATAATCACCGCCGACCGGAACGGCGATGCGGTGATCGTTTTTAATCGCAGGGATAGTTTGAAGCCTATCATCGGGGACAGGATAACTTCGATGGCTTATGCAGGAGCTGTCCCTCGGAACGACTGAGACTTGCGTAAATTGGATGGGCCTGCACGGACCAGAGATTGGCATTGTCGCCGCCTACCTTGTCGCCACTTTTGGGCTCGCGCTCTATTTGGGTCGTCAAGGCACAGAGTCGGACAGCGTTGCCGGCTACTTCCTCGCAGGCCGAGCATTACCTTGGTATCTGATTGGTTTTTCCTTTTATGCGTCGAATATGTCCGGCTCGAGCTTCGTCGGGCTGGTCGGTGCTGCCTATAGCCACGGACTGAGTATCTTTCATTATGAGTGGACGGCGGCCTTGGTGCTGGTGGCGTTCGCCGTCTTCGTTCTTCCTGTATTTCTGCGCAGGAAGCTGTTCACGGTACCGGAGTATCTGGAATACCGGTTCGAACGGCGGGCGCGCACGACTTACTCGGTCTTCACTCTTCTCACACTGTTGTTCATCGATACGGCGGGCGCGCTTTATGCCGGTGCTGTCGTCATCTCAACGGGGCTGCCGTTTCTCGATTTATGGACTGCATGCATTGTCATCTCGGCCTTGACGGGTCTGTATACGATCTTTGGCGGCTTGCGCACTGTCGTTATCACCGACACGCTGCAGTCATTCGTACTGATTGCCGGCGCCGCAGTTGTTGCCGGATATGGCCTGGCGCAGGTCGGGGGTTGGGATGCGCTTCTTTCAAGACTGGACGAGCGGCACGTCGAACTGTTCCGAGACGCCGACGACGATGCTCTGCCGTGGCCTGGGATCTTCGGGATCGTAATCCTGGGGCTCTACTACTGGACATTCAATCAATACTTCGTGCAGCGCGCACTGGCTGCGCGCTCGCTCGATGAGGGACGCAAAGGTGCGCTTCTTGCCGGCTTTCTAAAGCTGCTCAACTTGTTTTTGATGATCGTGCCCGGCCTGGTCGCAGCCGCGCTCTATCCCACTCTCGACAGCCCAGATAAAGCGTTCCCGACACTCACGTTTGATCTCTTGCCTGCAGGCTTTAGGGGCGTCGTATTGGCGGCGATGTTGGCTGCCATCATGTCCAGCCTTGATAGTGCGCTCAATGCCGCCTCCTCGCTTGCCACCATGGACCTGGTGAGGATTGCGCGGCCGACGCTCAGTGAACGTGCGCTGTTCGTCCTGGGTCGAATTGTGACCGCCGTGTTCATGGTAGTCGCGGCTATCTATGCGCCGATGATCGAGTCGTTCGGTTCGCTGTTCGATTATTTTCAGGCGACGCTTGCTTATCTCGTGCCGCCCTTTGTCGGCGTCTACCTTGCTGGTCTGTTCAGCTCCCGGTTCACACGGGCAAGTGCGTTCTGGACAATAGTCATCGTTGAACCTCTCGGGCTGCTGTTCTTCTTTGCCAACGAAGTCTCGGGGGCCGGGAGCAGCATGGGATTACCGGACATCCACTTCACGTACGCGGCGGTGGGACTGCTCGCGTTGACGCTTTGTATGATGACTTTATTTAGTTTGCTTTGGCAGCCTGACGGACCACCCGTGGACCCGGAGACGGTTTTTTCGGTCCGGGACTTTGCTTCCGGCGGGGCCGTCCGCCCAAAGTGGATGATTGCCGACTACCGTCTCCTTGCCTTTCTCCTTCTCACCGCCACGGCTGCATTGCTCGTCTGGTTGAGTGCCTATTGAGGGTTTGGAAGTGGTCAAGTTCATGGAGACCACCTGCTTCCCCGTAGAACCAGGCCGATGGATCTGTTAGATCTAAGACGATCCAATTTCGCTAGCCATTGGAGAAAGCTATGTTGAGGTGCGGGCTCGCGGTAGCACTTCTTGTTTCCCTCGCTCAGTTCTTTATTCTCACTCACGCCAACTCGGAGGAGAGTTGGTATACGAGCGATCAGTCCAAAGCCGGGCACCAGCTATTCAATAACTACTGCGCTGAATGCCATGGACCCGACTTATCGGGAGGGATGGGGCTAGCGCTGATCGGACCGACCTTCCAACAACGCTGGGGTGGCAAGAGTGTTGAAAGGCTTTATCAGTTTGAACACCATGAAATGCCGGCTATCAACCCTGGCTCTTTGACGGCGAAAGAATTGTTGCCGATCACCGCCTATATCCTGGAGAAGAACGGAATGCCGGCGGGCTGCACGGCATTGTCGGAGAAAACAGGCCAGCGTCTGATGCTTCCGAAGTAAGATGTCGTTTCATTTTCGCGAGTGGTCGGCCATACTCGCAATTGTGCGGTCAGCGGTTCTAAGTGGGCCTGTGACTGGCGGCCCACGGGTCGCAGATCGGTCGCGACAAGTGCATCTTGGAGACGGAGAGCGGGCGACCCATACCATAGTAATTGTCAGCGCCGCGTTCTTGGTCTTCTGATCGCTTAAAATACGATAATGCATCGCCCTAGCCCCAACCAGGGTTTTCCTTTTGGAGGCAACGGTTGTAGTGTTCCTTCTGACCGCGAAAATAATGCAGACCGTTGAGTGAGTTCGATCCGCCCAACACCTTGCCGCGTGGCCAATCAATAGAGCGTCCATTCAGGCCGGGATCGGGTTCGGTTCGATAGCACCAATTGTAGTTGGGATTGTGCATCGTCTTGAAGTACCCGACAGGTTTGTGGACCCATAGATTCCGGTCACGCCGTCCTGCCTGCAGCAGGGCACGCGATTTTTCGAATCGCTATTTAGGCGGTCGGCCAGAACACATCCAGCCGATCCAGCGCAAACCACCATAAAGTCCACTTCAAACGTTTCCTAAACGCACTCACTCTCGGAGAGGCTGTTAGCCTGACTGCGCTACATAGCCAATAATGGGAATTTCAGGCGCATTCTCAACAACGTCGCGTCCATAGCGTGTTTCCAATGGGGCTGAAAGTCCCAGTATAATAATTAGTCCTAGGGAGTCTGAAATGAAGGTATCTGGTATACTGAGCGAGTTTTCACGACGTGATCTGTTTCGCGTCGCTGGCCAATATGGGCTTACGTCGACCCTTCTAGCTGCCGGTGGAATGGGGGGAGTTGTCTCGCTGACGGGCCTCGCGAATGCAGCGGAGTCGACCTACAAGAAGCGCTTCAAGAAAACCGCCAAACATACCCTCAAGTTTGGCGCCTCTGGTTTCAACCAGCGCAACCTTTTGATCGAGCGGGCAGGCCCGCTTTTCTTTGCTCAGGATTTGGAAGAAAGAACCGACGGCGAAATCCGCATCGATTTCATCGGCGATAATCAACTTTGCGGGCAGTTGTCCTGCGTGAAGAAAACTCAACAGGGTATCGTCGATATCTATGCTGCCTCGACACAGAATTCCGCTGGCGGCGCACCCTTCCTCAACGTTCTCGATTACGCCTATGTATTCCCCGGCCGGGCCTCCCAGTACCACTTCCTTTACAGCCCAGAGAGTCAGAAAATTCTGCGCGAGCCGCTGGAGAAACGCCACGGCTTGAAGTTCCTCTTTAGTCACTGCGAATTGCGCGGCCTGCAACTCGGCCTGAAGTGGAAGGACAAACCGACAGTCAACAAGCTGGAAACGCTTTTTGGCACCAAAAACCGGGTGACGGGCACGCAACTGGGTCGGATTGCGATGCAACAGTTGAACCTCAACCCGGTTCCAGTCGCCTGGGAAGAAACCCTCGACGGGCTCAAGCAAGGCCTGATCGATGGAGCAGAGACTTGGGCCTCGGCGGTCGCCTACGCCAACATGTCACCCGTGGTATCCCAATCAGTCGACCTGAAATTCTTCTGCGGTACCGAACACACCTCGATGTCGGCGAAGGTGTTCGATCGCCTCTCAGCCGAACTGCAGGATGCCGTCATGGAATCTGCATATACGGCTCAGGTGCACGTGCAGGGTTCCAACGAAGCCGCACTGGTCAAAACGGTCGGTTTCTCCGAACCGCAGCTGCCCAATACAATATTCGTCAAGGACAACGTGCGCCCGGCGTTTCTTCCTGCTTCCGAAATCAAAATGGCAGAAGAAATGTGCTCGCCGGAATTCAAACCGGCCCCGTGGGAGCAATGGCGTGCGCGCATCAACAAATGGGCTGGTGGCATCGATACCTATAAGGAACTGCACCGCGTTGCCCGCGAGGTGCCCGCCGATATGCTGCCCGAAAATGTCGAGCCGCGTCGCTGGTGGAAATAAGCCTAGAGGTTGGACGTCACTGGAGTGGAGGGGCTATTGCGCCACCACTCCAAACCCGACGCCGCTTGGAACTCATAAGTTAGGGCGGGAATTTCGTTCCGGCCGGCTCAGTTTAAGTGGCTCGCACGGTTTCCATCACAAACGAACTGGTCTTAAGTTTTCTGAGACAACGCGACAGTACCGCACTTAACGCGGCTTGCCTGGGTTATAGGCTGCCCAGTGGCCAAGGGAAATGCCGGGGAACTCTCGGCAGAAGGAGGAAATGGGATGTCTTCAACATTCGAGGGCCTCGGGACTATCGTGTCCGCAATTATATCAACGGACTCATTTGCAATCACCGAAGCGCTCGATCATCAGGCCGCTTACGTATTTGGAGCGGGGATTGTATTGATTGGCGGATTATTGCTGATGTTCCTGTTGCGTGCGGTACCGTTTCTTGACCGATACCTGGAACGAACGGTCCTGATTACGACCTATCTAATCATTGCGGCTGTGATCTTTGTCGAGGTCATTCGCCGCTTCGTTTTTCAAGTGCAGGCACCATGGTCTACGACGCTACCGCCCTATTTGTTCCTGATCATGACCTGGGTGGGTTGTGCGTATAATACCAAGCTGCGCACGCATCTTTCCTTCTCGGAAATTCGAAGCAACCTGCCACGTGCCGGACAACTCGCCTGTCTCACGCTCGACGCGGTCTTGTGGTTGATCTTCGCCTTGATCGTGATCGTTACAACGCTGAAGCAGACCGCTAACTCGGCTTCGAATTTTCAAATCCTGTTGGGCACCGACAACGTCATGCAGTGGTGGTTCTACGCGTGCGTCCCCGCGAGCTGGCTTCTGCTGAGCGCTCGCGTCATGGAGAATCTGACCGAGGATTTCGCGCGCTACCGTTCAGGTGAGCCACTTATTCAATTGACCGCCATCGGTGGCGAGTGAGGGGATTGAGACATGACTGATGGTACCTTGGTTACACTTATATCGCTTGGCGTGACCGGACTATTCATGCTCGGCGTACCGATCTTCCTCGTCATTGGATTTTGGGTGGTATTTTGCAGCTTCGTTCTGGGGCTTACACTCGACAATATCGGGGTCGCGTTGTCGGACGTGTTCACAGATGGATTTGCGCTGCTTGCTATGCCGTTGTTCATCCTCACCGGCGACTTGATCGCCAAGTCGGGGATCGCCCGGCGATTATCGGACTTCGCGTATTCGTGTCTGGGCTGGCTGCGCGGCGGACTGGCGATGGCAAGCCTTGGAGCCTGCGGTCTGTTTGCGGCGATCTCGGGTTCTAACTCGGCAACCACCGCAACGATTGGTGCGATGATGCATCCAGAAATGGTCAAAGGAGGTTATGACGAACGGTTTTCTGCCGCCACTGCTGCGTCTGGCGGTACGGTCGGTATTATCATCCCGCCTTCGATCATCTTCATCGTCTATGGATTTTTGCTCAACCTGCCAATTTCGGATCTCTTCGTCGGTGGAATCATTCCCGGTGCATTGATGGTTATCGGTATGATGGTCGCCTGTTGGATCGTGTGCTCGATGAATGGGTGGGGGCACCTGATCTCGCTCAGCCTGAACCGAGTGACGAAGACAGCGTTTGGATCCTGGCTTGGTTTTTTTGCTATCGGCCTGGTGCTATGGGGGATCTATACTGGCAAGTTTTCGCCAACCGAGGCGGCTGGTGTGACGGTCGGTTTCTGCATGATCGTCGGGCTGATTTCCTTGCCGCTTTACCGCATGATGGGATTTGAAGGCAATGCGGACAAGCCAGTTCAAGACAAGAGCTACGCGGAGATGGCTCTGGTGGAAGGTTTCACGGTTACTGAGATCCCTAGCATCGTCATCCGATCGGCACAGATTACTGGGATCCTAGCGCCGATGATTGCCGTCTCGGTCGTGATGCAGCAGATCCTTTCGCTACTTGGCGCTAAAGAAACGATCGAGGCCTTTGTCACAGGCATGGGCGGATACTACGCGGTGTTGTTCACCGCCATGGCGATTGTTTTTGTTGCGGGCATGGTTCTGGAAAGCCTGCCAAATACGATTATTCTGGCTCCGATTCTGGCACCAATCGCCCATTCGATCGGCGTTGATCCTGTGCACTTCGCGGTGATCTTCCTGGTTGGCGGTTCCATCGGCTTTATTACGCCACCGTATGGCCTTAACCTTTATGTCGCCAGCGGAGTAACGGGTGTCCCCTACTTCAGATTATTGAGGTATACAATTCCCTACCTTATATCGCTAATCTTTGTGTGGCTTCTCGTGGCGCTGGTGCCCGAGCTGTCGACAATATTGTTGCCGAATAGGTGATAACTGGAGGGTCGGCATTGACGTTCGACGCTGAGGACAAGCTCGACACAGTCCCCCGCAGCCTGCGGACCCTGCTGATCCTAGAAGAGGTTGCTCGGGTCGGCGTCCCAATGACGCCGACCGAGATTAACCGCTCCATCGGCTTGCCTAAGCAGACCCTGCACCGGATGTTTTCAGTGCTTGAGGAGGAAGGTTTTCTGCAGCGCGAATTCGATGGCCGGGCTTTCTCACCGGGACCACGTCTCCGGGCCATGTCGATTGGAACCATGTCGTCAGTTCGAGCGCGAGCTAGTAGGCTTGCGGTCATGAATGCACTGTCGTCAAAGATCGGTGAGACCATTAATCTCGTCGTTCCGGATCGGCTCAATATGATTTATCTCGACCGCGTTGAGACGAACTGGCCGTTACGCATTCAGCTGCCGATTGGAACACAAGTCCCCTTTCACTGTACGGCTAGCGGCAAGCTCTACCTGAGTACGCTCCCAAGTTACCGGCTAATGCCAATAATCAATGCTGGGGGCTTTAAAAAGATGGCCAAGGGGACAATTACTGCCCCCAAAAAGCTCGCGGCGGAGGTCAATCGCATCCGCGAGGTTGGTTTCTCTCAAGACAATGAAGAATTTATTGATGGAATGGTTGCTATCGCGACCCCTGTTAGAGATGTGAACGGGCGCATGGTGGCCAGCCTTGCACTCCACGCGCCAACCCCACGCATGTCAATCGACGAGGCGCTAACCCACATTCAGGATCTACGTGCTGCAGCTGATGAGCTGACGAGCATACTCGCGGAAGAACAAAAAAGAACTTGTTAGCCACGTCTCCAATAGGCTGAAAGCGACGATGAGCGCGCTAGTGAACGACAGTTTGCAGGAGGTCGGGTTTCGCCGTGCATTAGGGCCATTCTGTAGCACGCTGTCCAAGATGCGGCCGCAACGAAACCTCAACGTGGACGGCTTCGAAAAGAGGGCGGACCAGACGATCACCGACCCTGATGGGTTTTCCCTCGAAATCGATCGCATCCGCGCGAATGGCTATTTGCAGAACAACGAGGAGTTCATTGATGAGATTGTGGAGTTAGCTGCACCTGTCAGAGGTTTAAGCAGACGTATTGTTTGAAGCCTCGCCTTCCATGCTCCAACACCACGCATGTCGCTTGAGGTCGCCCACACTTACCTTCTTCGACTCCGGGAGGCAGCCGACGAGCTATCTCGTATTATTTTTGAGGATGACAAGGTCCGGACTTAGCAACGCTGGGTTGGCAATGCTAGTGAAACAGCGCGAACGTTGCGGCGCTTCCGCTCTACACGCGCAATTAGAAATAGCCTTGCGCATCTCAATGGCCCAAGAGCGTGGGGCCTTTCATTGCCTCAAACCGTCCCTGGTGCCGCAAGGGCCTTTGATCCGCACTCGATCCAACGAAAGCCGCTCGGCGGGTGTACCATGAGATCAGCGTTGCGTTCTGCAATTGCTTGATTGCCGCCGGATTGAAATCGACCCCTACCATGATCCGGCGCCAAGGGTGCGGTTTGCGTCGATCCGGCGCGCCCGGAATATCTGGCTTTCGCTTTTAGACCAAGCTAGAATTCACGGCGGGACACTCATTCAGGTCCATCGTGAACAAGGCCGGGCAGCGTACGTTATTCCTTCCACTGGACGAATTGGAGTGTTCCCGGGAAACGTTACGCGGCCGCTTGAAACGAGAATCGGCGTCACCCATGAAAAGTTCATTGAAGCACGGGGAAAACCCACATCAAGAAGGGTTCGTGGTCATCGACGAGGAATCCGGTGATCCGCTTGCCATCCAGCATTTCAAGACGGCGTCAGGTGAACCCCTATCGGTTCATGCCGAATCCGTGGGGTGGATCTACCTGACAAACCTTTTCCGCGGAGTAGACGCGCTAACCCGCGTCGCAGCCGCTTTTGAGCGGAACACCGAAGCCGTACCGCGGATTTGCATTCTGGTGCAGCACGGAAATACGTGCGGGGCTGCATGCGGGTCCGCCGAGAATGTGCTGCATCACGCCATCGATACCAATTATAGGGCCTCGTTCGATTCGCTGCTGGTTACAAATGTGCCGCTGACGACGGAGCTGGCTTACCGTTTGCGCCAGTGGATGCCGGCGGATAGGCCGTTTTCGGGGATTGTGGCGCCGATGATCGAGGAGACCGGAGCAGGCTTCTTCGCGCGCAAGAAAGGCACGTGTCGGCTCCTTTCCAACCCAGCGCTCGGGGAGGTTGGTGTCGGTACTCTGAGACCTTTTCAGCAGGTTCGTAGCATACGCGGGGCGACGCTGACACAAGCGGCAAACACGTTCGTTCCGCGCTTTCCGAGAGACTGGAGTCAGAACCTGATCGAGGACATGTGCCTTGCTTGGGGGGTGTGCGCGGCGAGCGACAGCAATTGCATTGCCGCCGCAAAAGACGGCAAGCTGGTTACGAACGCCGTCGGTCAGCCGTGTACGATGGGCGCCTGCGAGTTGGCTGTGCTGCAGGCCGATCAGCCTGGGCGTGGACGGCCCTCGTTGCTTGAAGGGGCCGCCGTTGTCAGCGACTCGTTTTTCGCATTCGCCGATGGAATCGACATGCTTGCCCGCAAAAAGGTCCGGGCCATCTTTGCGACCAGGGGCTCGCAAAACGACAGTGCGATCATGGAACACGCCAAGCGGTTCGATGTCGTCGTGCACACGGTTCCCGATGAGGAAGGACGCATCTTTGCAGGCCATTGATCGTCGCCGTGGGACGGCTGGGCGTTACGTTGCTTGATGGAGGCGAATACACTCGTTCATCGACACTCCTAGCGGACGTTCCACCGTTACGGAGGTGTCGCGCGTATCGACGAAGCCGCGGGAGTTTTTCGTTTGATCGCTTGCGATGGCCTGGTGCGCGCGGTGTTGACCGATGGTGAGCGACAAGCCCAACAGAAAGGGCCCGCCAAATCACGACCGAAGGGTCATTGATCGGCGGGCCGATGTGTTGTTCCGTTACCGTTGTTTGAAACTCACGGAGCCGATGCCGGCGCCCCGAGTTTGTTATGCTTCGGCGCGTTCGATCCGCGCCGCCGTCCGTTTGTAGGCCGGCGTTTTTGATGCCTTGTCGTAGGTGCTTCCGGTTAGCCGGTTCGCGAACGCCTCGCTGAAGTGGAACGGATAGAAGATTGCTCCCTCCGGCGTCCGGTCGGTGACATGCACCTTGACCTCGACCGAGCCATGCTTTGTGACGATGCGTCCCCTGCAGCCGTTTTCGAGATTGTAGCGGCGTGCGTCCTCAGGATGTACCTCGACCTCGCCCTCGGGCCGCATATGATCAAGTCCACGGGAACGCCGCGTCATGGTGCCGGTGTGATAGTGCTCGAGCAACCGGCCCGAGTTGAGGTTCAGGGGATAGCGGTCGTCGGCCACGTCCTCGCCGGCATCGTCCTGCTCGACGATAGAGAATATGCCCCTGCCGCTAGCGGTCGGGAAGCTCTCCGCATAAAGGAAGCGGGTGCCGGGATGCTCGGTGTCAAGGCAGGGCCACTGCAGGCCGCTGCCAGCAAGCCGGTCATGGCGGATGCCGGCGTAGGACGGCACCAGTGAGGCGATCTCCTCCATGATTGCCGCGGTGCCGGGGTAGCTCATTGGGTAGCCCATGGCGGACGACACGTCGCAAACGACTTGCCAGTCGGGCCGTGCCTCGCCAGGTGGATCGACGGCCTTGCGCAAGAGCTGCACACGCCGTTCGGTGTTGGTGAAGGTACCGTCTTTCTCGGCGAAGCTCGCAACTGGGAATACGACATCGGCCAATGCTGCCGTCTCGGACAGAAATAGGTCCTGCACGACCAGGAAGTCGAGGTTCTTCAGCCCGTGCTCGACTTCGTCGATGTCCGGGCTGGACCCCATCGGGTTTTCACCCATGATGTACATCGCCTTGATGTCGCCCTCGACGGCGCCTTCCTCCATCTCGATCACGGTCCGATAGGGATCTTCAGGCATGGGTACGCCCCAGGCCTTCTCAAACTTTGCGCGATCCTTGGGATCTTTGATGTCGTGATAGCCTGGAAGGTTGTTGTGCTGGCCTTGCATGTCCGAGCAGCCTTGCACATTGGATTGACCGCGCAAGGGTATGAAGCCGGTTCCTGGACGGCCGACGTGGCCGGTCAGTAGCGACAGATTGGCCATGGCGAGTGCACCGTCGACGCCGGTCAGATGCTGGGTGATACCCATACCCCAGAGCAGCATTCCGCGCGCCGCCTTGCCATAGATCAGAGCAGCTTCCTGCAGCCGGCTGGCCGGGACGCCGGAGACCTCCTCGACATAGGCGGGTGTGTATTTTTCGAGGCTCCGAACATAGGCTTCCAAGTTCTGCGTGCGCGCCTCGATGAATTCGTCGTTAGCCAAACCGGACTTCAAGATGATATGCGCGAGGCCGTTTAGTACGGCGACATTGGTACCGTTCTTCGGCCTCAGCCACACGTCGGCGTGATCGACCATCTCGATGCGGCGGGGGTCGATGACAACGACCTTGGCGCCGCTCTCATGCTTGGCCTTGAACACCTGGCTGGAGATCACCGGGTGCGTCACGGTGGTGTTGGTTCCGCAGACGATGAAGGCCGTTGCCAGGCGCACATCGGGGGAGGACGCGGAGGGGGCGCTGGAACCTACCGCCAGCTTCAAGGCTACGGCGGACGCCATATGGCAAAGCCGCGCGCAGTGGTCGATGTTGTTGGTGCCGAAGGCGCAGCGCACCATCTTTTGGAAGACGAAGTTGTCCTCGTTCGATGCGCGTGCCGACGTCAGTCCAGAGAGTGCCTGAGCGCCGTGCTTTGCCTTAACTTCATTGAGGCGCTTCGCGGCAAATGCGATTGCCTCTTCCCAGCTGGCTGGTTCTAGCGGGCTATCTCTGCCGCCGCGCCGCATGAGCGGCACCGTCAGGCGTTCCGGATGATGGATGAAGTCCATGCCGAAGCGCCCCTTGACGCACAGATTGCCGAGGTTGGCGTCTGAGACGTCGGAGGGATTAATGGCGACGACGCGTCCCATTTCCGTTTCGATTTCGATCGCGCACCCCACTCCGCAATAGCCGCAGGTGGTCGTGGTTTTCTGGCGCAGGTTTTTTGGTAAGACGCCGGTGTCCGAGAGATCCTTCAACGCACCCGTCGGACAAACGCCAACGCACTGACCGCAGTTGTTGCATTGTGTGTCGCGGAAGTCGTTAGTGCCGCTGACGAGTTCCGGATAGCCGGACTCTCCGACACTGTAGACCTTGCGATGTTGGACTTCGTCACAGATGCGCACGCATTGCATGCACTTGATGCACTTCTCGAATTCCAGCTGGAAAAACGGCCATGACACGAGCGGGGACGCGATGCCGGCGTCCACCTCTTTGATCTCGAGTGTTAGGTTCATTTCCATGCCTCCTTGCCGAGGTATGTCTTGGTTCCGGCGCCGTATTCGATGGCCAGGCTTTGCAAGGTGCATACGCCGGCCGCCTGGCAACGGCACATGAGGCACCGGCTTGCCTCGCGTAGCGCCGCTTCTTCAGAAAAGCCGATCTCGACCTCGGCGAAGGCCTTGTCGTTGTCAACGTCGCCGCCATGCTTGGTATTCTCGAACGCTTCGATCCGGCCCTCTCCGTCGAGCACGGGCATCTCACTCATCGGGGCTGCTGATTTGGCCTTCGCTCCAATGTCGAAAAATGCCGGTCTGTGTTTGGCGATCGCGGCAGCAATCTCGCGCTCATTTGCCCCATTGAGGTAGGCGTTTATGGCATATGCGCTCTGACGGCCGGCACCAATGCCCTCGACGACAGTGGCAGCTCCGCTGACGCAGTCACCTCCCGAGAATACTCCCGGCAGATTTGTCATCATTGTTGCCTCGTCGACCTCGATGGTGCCCCACCTTTTGTCGAGGCCGAGATTGCCCTGGTTGAGTGAAGCAACATCGACGTCCTGTCCAATCGCCAGGAGGATCGAATCTGCTGGCGTGAAGTACTCCGATCCAGGTATCGGGACTGGACGGCGGCGGCCGCTTTCGTCGGGTTCGCCGAGCTCCATGCGTTGCGATATTAAGCCGACCGCACGCCCATTCTCGATCTTCACGGACACCGGGGCCGTGAGGAGTTCGAGCTTTACGCCTTCGACATCGCATTCGTGTATTTCATGCGCGGCGGCGGACATCTCCTTGCGCGTACGCCGATACATCATCGTGACTTCGCTGGCACCGACCCGCCGGGCCGTGCGTACCGCGTCGGCCGCCGTAAATCCTCCACCGATGACGATGACGCGTTTGCCAACTGAGACTTGTTTGTTCCAGTTGACGTCGGCTAGGAATTGGATCGCCGACTTTACCCCTTCGGCGTCCTCACCGGGAATACGCGCCGGCTTTGCGGCCATGGCACCGATGGATAAGAACACCGCGTCATAACCCTGATCCTTGAGCGTATCGATTTGGAAATCTCGGCCCATGGTGCTGTTGGTCTTCAGCTCCACGCCGAGTGAAAGGATGTCGTTTATCTCTTGATCAAGTACGCTGTTGGGTAGGCGGTAAGGCGGGATTCCGAAACGCAGCATGCCCCCCGCCTTCGCAGCCGCTTCAAGCAAAGTGACCTTGTGTCCCTCGAGCGCTAGGTAGTAAGCCGCGGACAATCCTGCGGGACCGGCGCCAACCACGGCGACGCGTTTTCCACTTGAGGGTTTCGGTTCAGGCTGCGTTGGCAAACCCGCTGCTGCGGCCTGGTCGGCTGCGAAGCGTTTCAAGGCGCAGATCGCGACAGGGTGACCGTCGATTTGAACGCGCCGGCAGGGATCTTCGCAAGGGCGTGGGCAGACGCGTCCGAGGACGCCTGGTAACGGTAGCATCTGCTTTATGAGAGCCGTTGATCCCACGTAGTCTTTCTGCAGAATGAGGTCGATATAGCCGGCAATATCGATACCGGCGGGGCATGCTGCCGTACATGGCGGTTGGCAATAGGCATTGTGATCGGAGAGATAGCGATTGAGCGTCTGCTTGCGCTGCGCGTTCAATTCCTCCGTCTCGGTTCCGATCTTCTGGCCCTCGGCGACAGCGGTCATGCATGCCTTCACCGGGCCGTCTTGGCCGGCAACTAAAATCGTGCACAGCCCGCAATCGCCGGTGGGCTTTATGCGAGGGTCCGCGCACATTGCAGGGATCTTGATCCCTGCGTTCGTAGCCGCCTGGAGGATCGTTTCACCCTCGCGCGCCTCAACGGGCCTACCATCGATCACAATCTGAAAGCTGGCTTGAGTTTCCGCCAACAGCGGAGCATTGCCGACCGCCCGGGCAATGCCGGAACTTGCCGGGGGGACTGATGGGTCCTGATGCCCGTTCCCTGCGGGCTGATCGCGCCCCTTACCGGTGTTGTCCTCGGTCATCGCTTCTCCTCCCTCGAGCTTTTTTGAGGTGGAATTTTTTGCAGCACAGCAACAGATTGCGCCGCAGGTACGTCTTCTGCAGGCAAACACTCTGTCACCAGAGTAAATAGGCCAAGTTTGACGCAGAGAGAGCCTGGAGTTTCAGGTGCTAGCTAGCGCCAGGATTTAGGTGTGGAGATACTTTGATCTCGCGAATAAGGCAGGATACGGCGTTTAATTTGTTCTCCGCCCAAGGTAGTTTTATCACGTTGGTCAGGTCCGTCTCATTGATCGCGATCATGGTTTGGGGCGGCGATGAAGGCGATTGTGAAGAGATCTGAAAGCACGTTCACGCCGGCTCGTCGGCGCATCGTCACTGGCTCATCGTGTTCAGCCGTGCATCGACGCTGGTTGCCTTTGTGGTTTTTCGCACGGCATCATTCAGCGGTATTCAGGGATGACGGCGATTGCCGTGCAGTCGAGTTCCGTTGGCGCCAGAGGCCGCCGCTGGTTCTGGTCCGCCACGGATTTGATGATGAGCACCTTTGACGCTGCTTGACAGCAAGGCGACCTTTTCTTCCACTCGTTTTCCATGGTCGAGCGAACTTGAAATGCTCTGAATTGGACCTTTTAGTCTTTGGCCCGAAGCGTTTGCGGATGATCCTGGGAGAAAAAGATGCGGGTCGCGACCTTCAATCTCGAAAGCCTTGATCTGCCACCAAGGGCAGCACGCCCCATCGAGGCACGCATTGACATGTTGCGGCCGGAGCTGGAGCGCGCCGACGCTGATATTCTTTGCCTGCAGGAAGTCAACGGGCAACGCGTGCCCGATGAACCGCAGCGCGTCCTAGCGGCGCTAGATCAATTGATTGAGGGAACTCAGTACCAAAGCTTCTATCGTTCGGCGACGCATCACACGAGCGGCCATGGTGTCGCCGACGTTCATAATCTCGTTACCCTGTCGCGTTGGCCGATCCTATCCTCCCGGTCGATCCGTCATGACTTCATCCAACCTCTTCGGTACCGAACCGCCACAGCTCGGCCGCCGGCGCAGGATGATGAGGAGATTGGATTCGACCGACCGGCATTGGCAGCCGAGATCGAGATCGCCGGTGGCCGAACACTGCATGTCGTCAACTGCCATTTGCGGGCGCCTTTGGCCTCCAGTATCGCCGGTCAGAAGCAGGCCCCGTTCGTGTGGAGTACGATATCGGGTTGGGCGGAGGGCTTTTGCATTTCATCTATCAAGCGCAATGCCCAGGCCCTTGAGATCCGGTTGTTTGTCGACCGGCTCATTGAGGCCGATCGGTATGTGGACGTCATTCTGGCGGGTGACTTCAATGCCGAGGATACAGAGTCGCCGTTGCGGCTCCTTGTCGGTGCCGAGCAGGATACGGGCAACGGTGCTCTGGCGGCTGCTTCAATGATCGTACTGGATCGCGGCGTTCCGGCTGACCGCCGTTTCAGCGTAGTTCACCAAGGGCGTCCGCAAATGCTTGATCACGTGCTGTGCAGCCGTGCGCTCTACGGACGCTTTAAAGAAATCCAGATCTATAACGAAGCCCTCAGCGACGAGGCTGTTGCCTACGCCCGGGTGGACCGCCCGACAGGATCGTCGCACGCGTGTGTCGTTGCCGAATTTTCTGATATAGCTGTCTCAGCGGTCTAATTCAGGTCGGCCCGTTCCACTATGCTGACCCCGTCGGCGATCCGGTCGCTAGGGTGCAGTACAACTTGTTCGCCCTTTGAAAGCCCCTTCAGTACAGCGGCGTGCTCTGTGTTGCGATGGCCGAGTTCAACGCTCCGCAAGACAGCGGTTCCATTTTCGATGACATACACCGTCCATACATCCTGGAGGCGAAACAGAGCGCCCAGTGGGACGACGAGAACGTCTGTCAAATCCTGAACGACGATTCTGACGAACACACGATAATCGTGGCCGAGACCTTGAATGGCTTCCCCCATGATAGCCTGGTCGAAATCAAGAATGACCCGAACACGCTGCTCTTCGATCCCCAATGCGGAAATCTTGGTGAAGCCCGCAGGCTCGATCCGTGAGACGGTTGCGTTGAGATCGCCGCCACCCCACGAGGTCACTATGGCGCGGGCGCCGATAGGGACACGTACGGCATCGGCGGACAGCAATTCGACGACAAGCTCGAGCTTCTCCGGATCTCCGATCTCAAGCAGCGGCGTGCCTTGAATGACAATCTGTTTGCTCTTTTTGAGCACCTTGAGGACGCGGCCGCTAACGGGAGACTTCACCGCCATGCAGCAACTTTCGGCATAGCTGTTGGTGTTGTCTTCTTCGGGGCCAGTCAATCGTGCGATGGCGCTTTCCAGCTCACGCTCGTGGAGGACCTTGTTGGCTTTCGCTCGGGCCAATGCGGCCGATTTTGTTTCAACTTCGATACTGGCCTTTTCCAGAACCCGTTCCGATACGATCTTCTTGATGGACAATGATCGGGCTCGTTCGAGATCGTTTTCAGCGAACTTCAGCTCCGCTGTGGTCCGTTTCACCTCTGCCTCCGCAAGATCGATCGATGCCCGGGCGGCCTCGATCTGGGCTAGCAATTCGCGGCGGCTTCTGAGGTCGAGGAACGGGGGAGGGCTTGGTTCAATGGCAGCGACGGTTGTTTGAGCGCCCACCACCATATCACCCTCTTCAAGCGGAGATCTCAGAACGCGACCGGTTATGGGTGCTGACACCACGAAGACATCCTTGATCCGTGTCTTGCCTTCTTCATCGACCGTGACGCGGAGATCATTTGGAGCGATCGTTGCGGCGTCAACGGGGACCGGACTGGGCGAAAGCGCGTAGAAGATGGCGCCAACTATTGCCGCCACCGCCAAACCAGTCAGCCCGCGTTTGATCAATGTAGAATTGTCGGAAGGGCCCGTCACGTCCTACTCCCGTGTTTTAAGTGCGGAGATGAGATCAAGACGGCCGATCCTGCTCCTCACCACCAGTGCCGAGACCAAAGCAGCAAGCAGTACGACGAGTGTCGACGATGCAAAGGTCGACGCGTTGATAATAAGCGGTACGCGGTAGAGATCGCTTGAAAATCCTGCAATCATCAACCACGCAAAGCCGTACCCCAAGGCCCAGGCCAGAGGCTGTGCGGCCAGCACCAGAATGGTGGTTTCCAACAGTAAGACTCTGCTGACTTCTGCGCTGGTGAAGCCAAGCACACGTAAGCTGGCGAGTTCGCGTGTCTGTTCGGACAATTGGATGCGTGCGCTATTATAAACGACCCCAAAGGCGACCGTGACGGCCAATCCAACGTAGATCGTCACCATCATACTGATGTTCATCGCGATCGTTTCGCGGAACTTTGCCAGCGAGACACCCCGCAGACCAATGGAGGCGATCGCTGGGGTCGATTTGATTTCCTTGAATAGGGCGTCTTCAAAGCGGGAGTCGTAAGCTACATGAACGCCAGAAACCATGTACCCCTCGTCGACCATACGGTTAAGCGCCTCCCGACTCATGAAAGCCGAGACGCCGAAGTAAGACTCAACAATGTCGATGACGGGAACTCGTACGCGGCCTTTCGGGCCCCTTGCGAACAGGGTGGCATCCTCGCCTTTTGCGGCCGCGCGGGCGAAGGGCATGTCCGCGACGCGTCCGGCTCCGCGCCAACCGCCGAGGATCTCCAACTCGACAACATCGCCTCGCCTCAAACGAAGCAGTTCGGCGACGCGGGTATCGACCACGATACCGTCTTTCGGCAGATCGATCGGTTTCAGCTGGCGATCGATGATACGAAACAACTTCGGACGCTGAGGCCGGCCGTGCAGGGCGAGTTTCTTTTCGAATTGCCCATGGCGCATGCGAACCAGTAAACTGCGGAACGGCTCGACCCGCATCACCCCAGGCAGGTTGGCGGCGGCTTGCAGCACGCGCTCGTGTTGTTCGTCGGCCAGGCTGAGTGTGGCGTCCTGTCGTTGCGATAGAAAGAAGCTGACATCGATCATGTGTTCGACCGAGTCGATCGAAAACAGCGATACGACCATTAAAGCTCCACCCAGGGCTAGTCCGAGTGTCGTCATTGCGGCACGCAGTGGCCACCGAACGATGTGACGAAGGGTGATCATGGTGAGTTGTGAAAAGTGACGGTAAAGGCCGAGCTTCTCGCTCCACAGTTGCCGGTAGCGTGGAGGTGCCGGCGGTTGCATGGCAACGGCGGGCGCCAAGGCCACAACTCTCATGACCGCATGCAGTGCTCCTAAAACTGCTGCGCCAAGTGAAATAACGGCTGCAATCGGATAGATATCCGCATCGCGTTTGAAGACAAGAAACGGGAAGTGAAAGAACTCTTGGTAGAGGCGCGTCAGAGCGTGCCCGAAATAGGTCCCAAGAGCGAAGCCAATGACGATCCCGAAAACGGCGATGACCAACACCAATTTTACGTAGTGCATCGCGATGGCGGTTCGTGTGTATCCAAGTGCCTTCAAGAGCCCGATCTGTTCGCGTTCGAGCGCCACCAACCGGGTCAGCGTCATGTTGATGAGAAAGGCCGAGACGAACAAAAAAATCGGGGGGAGGATGCGGGACATAGCCTGAAGCTGCTGAAGCTCGGCGTCGAGGAAGGCGTGGCTAATCTGGTCCTCGCGCCCGTAGGACCCGGCCCCGCCGTAGCGTTTCAAAAGTGCGTCGAGGTTTTCGATGACATAAGATTCGGATGCTCCACGCAGTAGTTGGACCGATACGGCATTGAAGGCGCCGTCGAGGTCGAAGATCTCGGCCAAGGCTTCCTCGGACATCCAGATGACGGCAAACCGCTTATCGTCGGGAACCAGGTCGCCGGGTCCAATGGCGTAGATGAATTCGGGGGAAAGAAGAATTCCGGTGATGGTGAGACGGCGTTTGCGACCATTTAAAATGGCCTGGAACTGATCACCGATTTCGAGGCCGTGCGCTTTAGCGAATGCCTCGTTAATGGCCACTTCGCGCGAGGATTTGGCTTCCGGAAAACGGCCCGCCCGGACGTAGGTCTGATTGAGGCGAGGTGGACGGTGGTCGGGCAGCGACAAAACGAGTCCGGTGACAGGTGGAGCAAACTCGGGAATATCAAGGATCGCTGGTTTGGAGATGCGCGTTTCGACCGTGCCGATGCCGTCGATAGCCGTGATCTGCTGTTCGAGCTGCTTGGGTGCGCGGGTGAGGACGGCAAACACATCGGCAAAATGGTAACGTTGATAATAAGCGTTACGGGTTTCATCGAGCGACTGGTAAGCGCCGACGGACAGGACCAGCGTCGCGACGCCGGCGGCAAGCACCAACGCGATCGCGAGCAATTGCCCCCACATGCGAACGAGATCTCTGAGTATCTTTTTGTCTAGTGCGCGCACGGTGGTCACCAGGTGATGTCGGCTGGTTCGAGCCGTTGGGTGTTCTTTTCAACGCGCGTAATCTTGCCATCGGCAAAGAACGCGACGCGGTGCGCGACGTCCTTGATCGATCTGTTGTGGGTGATGACCGCAGTTGTTGTGCCGAGCTCGCGGTTGACGGAGACTAAAGCGTCCAACACGAGGGTGCCGGTCTTGCTGTCGAGAGCGCCGGTCGGCTCATCGCATAGGAGTACTTCGGGCCGTTTTGCAATAGCCCGTGCGATGGCAACGCGCTGCTGCTCACCGCCTGAAAGCTGAGAGGGGAAGTGGTCCAAGCGGTGGCTCAGTCCAACCAGCGATAGCGCCTCTTCGGGTCGCATCGGATTGCTTGCGATCTCCGTCACAAGCCCCACGTTTTCACGCGCCGTCAACGATGGAATCAGGTTGTAGAATTGGAACACGAAGCCGACATGCTTGCGCCGATAGTCCGTCAGTCCGCTCTCATCAAGCCGCGTCAAGTTCGTTTTTTTGAAGCGAACCGTTCCCGACGTTGGCCGGTCGAGCCCGCCAAGTATATTGAGGAGCGTCGATTTTCCGGAGCCGGAGGGGCCGAGCAGAACAAGCATCTCGCCTTCGAACAGCTCGAAATCAACGCCATCTAGCGCCCGCACCTCCAGGTCACCTGTGTGGTACACTTTGGTGACGTCACGGGCCCGGAATACTATGACACTGTCGACCGTGTCCAAAGACTCGATGGCCATTGTTCCCGCCGCCGTTGAGGTGCGAAATACGAAGGCTTCAGCTTGTACCTGTCCGGCCAATTGATACGTTGATACCGATCAATGCGCCGGTCGCTCCTACCACTGATTCTCGCTGGCCTTCTGAACTCCTAGATTTGGTGCTGACTGGGCATCAAGGGCAATTACTTTGTAGTTCTCGATGTCGAAAAACCGTACCGCAGGGCCTAGGACAAGCAGCCAGAGCGAGGGCTCGCGCCCGCTGTTGCGGCGCATGGGTCCACTGCTGCTGACCTTGTACGGATTGAGTGTCACGATTGGGGCCGGCGTTTACGTCCTGATAGGAGACGTTGTCGCACGGGCCGGCATCCATGCGCCCATGGCATTCCTTGCCGCTGGCGTTCTGGTCGCGCTTTCGGCTGCCAGCTACGCCGAAATGGTTTCGCGATACCCCGTCAGCGCTGGCGAAGCGGCCTACGTTCGTCACGGTTTCGGAATGGATTGGCTGTCACTGAGTGTCGGCTTGATCGTGTGCGCGACGGGTGTCGTTTCATCCGCCGCTCTTCTACGCGGCGGTGCCGGATATATCCAAGAATTCGTGACGGCACCGGCCTGGCAGATCCAGGTCGTATGCGCCGTCGGTATCGGTGGGATCGCTGTGTGGGGCATTTCCCAGACCGCCTGGACGGCAGCCGTACTTGCGGTCGCCGAAATCGGCGTTCTGCTGGCGCTTTCCGTCGCCGGGTTTTCCGATCCGGCGGCCGTTGCACGATCGGCTTCGGTGGCTTTCACGCTACCTGAGTCAGGGTATGTGCTCGGTGTTTCAAGCGCGACCTTGCTGGCGTTTTTCGCGTTCATCGGCTTCGAAGACATGGTCAATGTCGCCGAGGAGGTGAAGCAGCCAGAATCCACCATTCCAATGGCGATCGGGGCGACGCTCATTATCACCACGATCCTTTATGTGCTGGTGGTTCTCGTCGCCATGTCGCATGTTTCCGCCGCCGACCTGATTACCAGCAAAGCGCCGCTATCTTTGTTGTCGGAACGCTTGTTGGATCTCGACAGCCGCGTCATCAGCATGGTCGCTGTTTTGGCTGTGTTGAATGGTGTGCTGGTACAGGTCGTCATGGCCAGCCGCGTGCTCTACGGGCTCAGTCGCATGGGGGCTTTGCCGAGTTTGTTCGGAGACGTCAGTGGAACTACCCGAACACCCATCAAAGCCACCCTATTCGTGATGCTGATCGTTATTGTACTCAGTCTTTCGACGGCGACCGCGTCTCTGGCGGATTTTACATCGTCGTTGACCCTCGTCGTATTCGCCATCGTTAACTTGGCCCTGTGGCGTTTGAAGCGCCATGACGACGGTCTTCATCCAAAGTTCCGCGTTGCGGGTTGGGTTCCGATCCTCGGTTTTCTCAGCGCTACAGCATTTTTGGTTTTCGAGTGGACGATCCGCATTGCGTCGCTGGCGAACTAGCAAGTTCGGCGCTCTTTCGGAGTGTTTGGAGTTGCCCCGGTGAGATTCGGTTCAAGGCGCAGATGACTCTAGAATAGCCGACTGAGTAAGGCGAACGCGCTTGGTTCGATGGTTACCGCCTCCGCCGAGCGTTTGACCGGGCCGTGACAAACGGCTTCGATAGTGTTGCCGTCGGGGTCCGTTACTGAAGCCGAATAGTAGTAGGGGTGGATTCTCTTGTCGTAACCGGGCGCGGAATTCTTCCCACCCCCGGCATCCAGCGCAACCGCGAAGAACTGCTCCACCATCGCTTCAGATCCCGCCTGTAACGCGAGATGTATTCCGCGCGAGTGTTGTTGTGTTCCCTGTCGCACGAACAACTCATCGGCAAGAAACCAGTCCTCGCCCTCGCGCTCGATGGGGATGGCGAAGACCGTCAGGACCGCCCCGTAGAACGCTCGGCTAGCCTCGATATTCTTTACGATCAACAACACATGGTCAATAAGGCGGCCACGATGGAACTCCAATGTGGGTGGTCCTTTCTACGTGTTCGGGACAGGCTGGCCGGTTCTAGCAAGTCGCTTCTGGACTGTGGCGTTTGAGTGGGTCGAGATGAACCTCAAGCAGGATATCGCCAATGGCGTTGGCTGCGATCGGCCGAGGTGCCTTAGATTTCATGTGAGCCTCCCCCGCACACTGATCTTGGCTTGCGCTGCGTTTTGTAACATTCATAGTACAAGCCTCCAACGTGCAGGTGGCCGGCACAACAGAAGGCTGAATACTGAACCATTTTTTCGGTATGCGCTTTCGAGGTCAAAGCAGCCCTCGCATGATTTTTTCAATCAAGGCTCGATTGCATGGCAATGATGCCGGGCCTCGCGTTTGTTGAGTAGTTAGTATGGCATTTGATTTATCGACCCTTCTTATCCTTGCGTTCGCGGCGATGGCATTGCAGCCGATCCTGATGGGACGCTGGTTTGCTTATGAGCGTGAGAAAGCCATCCGGGCTATTGAAGATTCCAATGGTAGCCGTGTGATCACCATGATCCACCGGCAGGAAAAGCGAAGTCTGTTTGGCTTTCCTGTCGCCCGCCATATCGACCTGGAGGACGCTCAGACAATCATCGCAGCGATCAAGGAGACACCAAAGGACCGCCCGATCGATCTGATCGTTCACACACCCGGTGGACTTGTTTTGGCAGCGATGCAGATCGCCCGTGCGGTTGAAGCGCATCCGGCGAAGGTCACCGTTTTCGTGCCAGTCTACGCAATGTCGGGCGGGACACTCATCGCACTGGCGGCCGATGAAATCGTGCTGGGCGAGTTTTCCGTTCTCGGTCCAATCGATCCGCAGATCATGGGATTGCCCGCCGCCAGCATCCTGCACGCACGTAACGCCAAGCCTGCGGCCGATGTGTTCGATCTGACCCACGTACTGGCCGATGTGAGTGAGAAGGCGTTGGATCAAGTCAAGCGCGGCGCGGTGGAGATCTTGACCCCGCGTATGGAAGTTGCCGCAGCTGAGGTGCTTGCAGAAAAACTCGCCGGCGGACATTGGACACACGATTACGCATTGACAGCGAAGGAGGCGGCGCATCTTGGGCTGCCGATAAAAACCGGCATGCCGCAAGAGGTTCTCAAGCTGATGCGGCTGTACCCGCAGCCGGTGCAGCGCTCGGGTGTCGAGTATCTGCCTGTCAATGTGCCAAACCAGCGCTTTTAAAACGATCGGATAGCCTCGGGCCGCGCCTTGCAGATGATCCTAAACAGCGCGTCACCCGTGTTCTGTTCAGCCGGCGATGAGAGCTACTGAAGATTGTTGACACCGCGCCGCTGCGCCATGGGTTCTCAAGCAGGTCGAATGATCGGATCTCTACCCTTTTAGCGAGCCGAGGCGTTTTTCCCAGTTCAGGGCCTGGCTGACGATCTTATCAAGATCATCATGCTGAGGCGTCCAGCCAAGTATCCGCCTGATTTTGGTCGAGGCGGCAACGATGGCGGCAGGATCACCAGGACGGCGTTCTGCTACACGTACATTAAGGCCGACACCGGAAACGCGTTTGACGGCCTCGACGACTTC
>Ga0209013_10001153_pt1 | contig 24428 bp, 24 predicted proteins | sample Cruoilmetagenom2_FD_187291 | JGI IMG/M metagenome (GOLD analysis project Ga0209013, IMG submission 187291) | Oil polluted marine microbial communities from Coal Oil Point, Santa Barbara, California, USA - Sample 2 (SPAdes) (version 2) | ecosystem: Environmental > Aquatic > Marine > Oil seeps ... | reverse complement strand
GCTTTGCGCCGGGCGGCCCTCGGCGTCATCCGGATCGTGCTTGAGAACGGCATTCGTCTGCCGCTGCTCGAACAGGCTAAGGCGCAGCTGCCGGCCAATAGCGAGAGCAAGGCCGAGACCGCGCGCAGCCTCCTCGATTTCTTCGCCGATCGGCTGAAAGTGTATCTGCGCGATCAAGCTGCGCGGCACGATCTCGTGGACGCCGTCTTCGCGTTGGGCGGCGACGATCTTCTGATGATCGTGGCCCGCGTCGACGCGCTAGGGCGCTTTCTCGACACGGACGACGGCGCCAACTTGCTGGCCGGCACCAAGCGTACGGCAAATATTCTTCGCATCGAGGAGAAGAAGGATAAGCGCACTTACGGCGAGGCGCCCGATCCCAAACTGCTCGAAGCGCCTGAAGAAAAGGCGCTGGCCAAGGCCGTCGACGCGGTCGAAAAATTTGCCGCCAAGGCCATCGAGGATGAGGATTTCGGGGCGGCCATGACCGCCATGGCCAAGCTTCGCGCGCCCGTGGATGCGTTCTTCGACGCAGTCACCGTCAATGCGGACGATTCCAACGTGCGCGAGAATCGCTTGCGGCTGCTCAATCGCATCCGGAGCACGACGAAGACTGTTGCAGATTTCTCCAAGATCGCGGGGTAACACATGCGGCCTCACATCAGCATGATCACGCTTGGCGTCGCCGACATTGGCGAAGCGACGGCCTTTTACGAACGGCTTGGGTTCACGCGGTCGAGCGAGAGCCAGGACGCGGTGACGTTCATGCAGGCCGGCGCGGTGGTGCTGGGCCTCTTCGGCCGCGATGCGCTCAAAGACGATGCCAAAGCCGACAGCATCTGGACCGGGAACGGCGGCACGGCTGTCGCGATGAACCGCGCCGGCGAGGCGGAGGTCGATGCCATGATGGAAGTGGCTAAGGCCGCAGGCGCGCGGATCCTGAAGCCGGCGGAGAAGGTCTTCTGGGGTGGCTATAGCGGCTATTTTGCCGATCCGGACGACCATGCCTGGGAGGTCGCTTACAATCCGTTTTGGTCGTTGGACGAGAGCGGCCGCGTCGATCTTCCCGCGTGAGCGACCCCGGCCATATCGCGCCAAGTCATATCTTCGTCTACGGCACGCTGCGTAAAGGGAGCAACCATCCCATGGCCCGGCGCGTGATGGCGCAGGCGCGCCATGTGGGTCAGGCGCGCGCGGCCGGGAAGCTCTACGACATGGGCTGGTATCCGGCGGCGCAGTTCGACAAAGACGCATCGACGCTGATTGTCGGCGACGTGTTCGCTTTGCCGCCTAGCGACCGGCTTCTGGCGGAGATCGACGCCTATGAGCGTGGCGATCCGAATTATGAGCGAATCCCGCTCGAGCTGTCGTTGATCGGCGGCGGGAGAGTACTCGCCTGGACCTACGGTGTGTCCGCCCCGGCGAGCCCCCGGGTCATACCGGGCGGCGATTTTTTGGCGCATTGGAACGCCAAGGCGCGGCGGCCCATGCGGCCATAGTGCCGCGCCCTTAATGCGCCTGTCTTTGCCTGTTTGTGTGCGATGCACCAGCCGGGCTAAAAGAGAGCGCGGGCAGGGCAATCAAAGTCTTTCAACAGGAAGCGAGGGCGGGATGGCGGAACAGGCGCCCAAATGGGTGTACAGCTTCGGCGGAGGACACGCCGACGGCTCCGCCGCGGATAAAAATCGCCTCGGGGGCAAGGGCGCACACCTGGCCGAGATGTCGCGCATTGGGCTCCCCGTACCGCCGGGCTTCACCATCTCCACGGACGTTTGCGCGGCCTATTACGAAAATGGCGGCCGCCTCCCCGAAGAGCTGAAGCCCATGGTGGACGAGGCGCTGGCCAAAATGGCCGCGTACACCGGCGCGCATTTCGGCGATGTGGATCATCCGCTGCTCGTGTCCGTCCGCTCCGGCGCGCGCGCGTCCATGCCTGGCATGATGGACACGGTTCTCAATCTCGGTCTCAACGACGATACGGTCGAGGGTCTTGCCCGCCGGACCGGCGACCGCCGCTTCGCCTACGACACCTACCGGCGCTTCATCCAAATGTATGCCGATGTGGTGCTGGGGCTCGACCATGGCCTATTCGAGGATGTTCTCGAAAACTACAAAGCCCTGAAGGGCTTCGAACTCGACCCCGAGCTTCAGGCGGAGGACTGGATCGAGATCGTCGGCCGGTACAAGGGGCTGGTCGAAAAAGAACTCACGCTGCGGTTTCCGCAAAGCTTGCGCGACCAGTTATGGGGCGCCATTTCCGCCGTGTTCGGGTCCTGGCAAAACGCGCGCGCCATCGCCTATCGGCGGCTGCACGATATTCCCGACGATTGGGGCACGGCCGTCACCGTTCAGACCATGGTCTTCGGCAATAAGGGCAATAACAGCGCTACGGGCGTTGTGTTCACGCGCAACCCGTCGACCGGCGCCAACGAATTGTTTGGCGAGTTTCTCCTAAATGCCCAGGGCGAGGACGTGGTCGCGGGGCTGCGCACGCCGCAGCCGCTCACCGAAATGGCCAGCGCGGCCAATGGCAACGGCAAACCCTCTCTCGAAGCACTGATGCCGGAGGCGTTCGCCAAGCTGAGGGATGCCTGCGTCGCGCTCGAAAAGCATTTCCGCGACCTCCAGGACATCGAGTTCACGATCGAGGCGGGCGAACTCTTCATGCTGCAGACCCGTGCGGGCAAGCGCTCCACGCAAGCGGCCCTGAAGATCGCGGTCGATATGGCCGAGGAGGGCGTCATCACCAAGGAAGAAGCGGTGATGAGGGTCAACCCGGCGCAGCTCGACCAGCTCCTGCATCCTACTCTGGATCCCAACGCGGACATGACCGTGCTGGTAAAGGGCTTACCCGCATCGCCAGGCGCGGCATCCGGCGAGATTGTCTTCGACGCGGACGAAGCGGTCCATATGAAGTCCCAAGGGCATACGGTCATTCTGGCGCGGATCGAGACCTCGCCCGAAGACGTCCAAGGCATGCACGCCGCCGCCGGCGTCGTGACCACACGCGGCGGGATGACCAGCCATGCGGCCGTGGTGGCACGCGGCATGGGCCGTCCTTGTGTGGCCGGGGCCGCGGCGGCCCATATCGATCTCGAACGCGAAACGCTTGAGGCGGACGGCGTCGTTCTACAGAAAGGCGACATCGTCACAATCGACGGCTCGTCCGGGAAGCTCATCAAAGGGCGCGTGACAATGCGGCAGCCTGAGCTGTCGCAGGATTTCTCAACCTTGATGCACTGGGCCGACGGTCTGCGGCGCATGGAGGTGCGGGCCAACGCCGACACGCCGGCCGATGCGCGCCACGCACGCGATTTCGGCGCCGAGGGCATCGGGCTGTGCCGGACCGAGCACATGTTCTTCCAGGAAAAACGTATCGTCGCCATGCGCGAGATGATCCTGGCGGAGACAAAGGAGGCGCGCCGCGCGGCGCTTGCCGTTCTTCTGCCGGCGCAGCGCCAAGACTTCATCGAACTCTTCGAGATCATGGCGGGGCTGCCGGTGACAATCCGCCTGTTCGACCCGCCGCTCCACGAATTTCTACCGAACGAGGAAGACGCGATCGCCGACGTGGCTGAGGCGATGGGGGTCAGCGTCGCCCATCTCAAGCGGCGCATCGGCGTTCTCAGCGAGTTCAACCCCATGCTCGGCCAGCGCGGGGCGCGCCTGCTCGTCACCTATCCGGAGATCGTCGATATGCAGGCCCGGGCGATCTTCGAGGCGGCCATAGAGACGGGCAAAGAGCTTCACCACCGCGTTCGGCCCGAAATCATGGTGCCGCTGGTGGCGACCAAGCGCGAACTCGACATCGTCAAAGAGCGTATCGCGGTCACAGCCCGCGCCGTGGAGAAAGAACGCGAGACGAGCGTCGCATTTCAGGTGGGTTCCATGATCGAACTGCCAAGAGCCTGTCTCGTGGCGGGTCAGATCGCCGAGGCAGCCGAGTTTTTCTCCTTTGGAACCAACGACCTGACCCAAACGACGTTCGGTCTCAGCCGCGACGATGCGGGCCGTTTCCTAGGAGCGTACGCCGACAAAGGGATCATTAACCACGATCCCTTTATGACACTCGATACGGCGGTCGGAGAGCTCATGGAGATAGGTGTGGAGCGCGGCCGCGCCGTCCGTCCGGACCTCAAGATCGGGATATGTGGCGAACATGGGGGCGACCCGGAAACCATTGAATTCTGCGAACAAATTGGGCTCAGCTATGTCTCCTGCTCGCCCTATCGGGTGCCTGTCGCACGGCTCGCCGCAGCCCAGTCTGCTCTGACAAAGTGAGCAGTAACGCATCGTTAGCCAAGTTCCACCGAAATAGTAGGGCGTTGCCGATTTGCACACTTTGCTCTAAAATAATGGGTGCTTGTTAAGGCAAACAAGGGGGTTCCGGGCTCGATCCGGTAGGGGGGCTTTTTCACCGACAGTCTGTCGGTGCTCTTCCAGCCAGCAGCTTGGGATGTAATTGGGGACGCCCCTGGAACGTGCGGCTCATTCGGCACGTTTGATTGGGGTAAGAAACTTCGGAGGCTTGTCCAGGGGGACGCTCGCCAAAGCGGGCATCTGGCAGTCCATCCGTACGGGGACTTGGAGGGAAAATGGGCCGACGCTCGTTTCGTCGGATGTGGTACGCGGCCGCTGCGCTGGTATCGCTCCCGTTCATTGGTGTGGGTTACGCAGTTGCCAACGGCAACCTGTTTGGCGCCGAGGTCGAGCTGTTCCTACCTGCTCCCGGCACAGTCTCCACCGTAATTCGCACCGCCGCCGAGCCCGAGCCCAGAATGGTTTCGACCGCGGCATCGCGCCTGTTCTACAAAAACGGCAAAGGCCCGCGCGCCGACCGCTTCGCGGTGTCCGCTTCACGGCCGGCGCGGCCTCTTATCACGGCGAGCCTCACCGGCATGCCCCGTTTCTCGAATGCCGCGGGCGCGGAGAAGGACGAGCGCGCCGAGGGTGCCATCAAACCCGCCTCGCTCGTCGTTTCGGAGCGGCGGGACCCTGAGAGCGCTTTATTCCAGACGGCCGGCTACGCCTCGCCGTTCAATTCCGATTTCCAAGTCGCTGCCTTCCGTCCGGACCCGCACGACATCGCCTACCGTCCGTCGGAGACAGCCCTAGATTTCCGCTATAAGGGCGAGACCCAGGCCGAGTTCGAACAGCGCGAGCGCCACTGCCTAGCCACGGCCATCTATTTCGAGGCGCGCGGCGAGCCGGTCAAAGGGCAGATCGCCGTATCGCAAGTGATCCTGAACAGGGTGCGCAGCCCCAAATTCCCGCAGACGATTTGCGGCGTGGTTTACCAAGGACAGCATCGCCGGGGTTGCCAGTTCTCCTTTACCTGCGACGGCCGTTCGGACAATCCGCGCGACAAGGGCCAATGGGCGCATTCGCAAGACCTGGCCAAGAGCTTCATGGCAGGCGAACATTGGTTGCCTGAAGTGGGCTATTCGACCTTCTATCATGCGAATTATGTGCGGCCGCGCTGGGCCCGCCGAATGAACCGGATCGACAAGATCGGCCGGCACATTTTCTACAAGAATCGCGGTGAGAAGCCCTACACAGTCGAAGCCGCGCTCGACGCCGAGACCGCGGCCGGACCGGACGATACGGACACCGATACCGGCTATCTTCTGCCGACGCTGTCGCTCGCTTCGGCTGTCCAAGCCGTCACCGACTCCGTCAGCTCCGTGACCGGGACGGGCTCTGCGGCTCCCACTCAAATGATGAGTCTAGGTTACGGGGCGAGTGAGTAAGGGCCCCGACTGAGATCAGGTCGACGCCCGTCTGTGCGATTGCCGCCACTGTCTCCAAATTGACGCCGCCCGACGCTTCCGTCAGTACTTTGCCTTGCGCGAGGGCCACGGCCTCTTTCAGCGTCGGGATATCCATATTGTCCAATAACACCGCATCGATCGGGAATTGCAGCGCGTCGCGCAGCTGATCGAGCGTATCCACCTCGACCTCGATCTTGACCGTGTGACCGGCATGTGCCCGCAGTCGCTCCAAGGCCGCGCCAAGCCCGCCTACCGCTGCGATGTGGTTGTCCTTGACGAGCACCGTGTCATAGAGGCCGAAGCGGTGGTTCACCCCGCCGCCGCACCGTACCGCATATTTCTCCAGACCCCGTAGTCCTGGCGTCGTCTTGCGCGTGTCAGCGATACGCGCTTTCGTGCCCTCGGCCTTCGCGACAAAGGCCGCTGTCAGCGTAGCGATCCCGCAAAGGCGACCGAAAAAGTTCAACGCCGTCCGCTCGCCCGTTAATAGCGCCCGAGTCTGCCCCTCGACGCGGGCAATCGTGGCGCCCGCCTCGGCGGTGGTGCCATCGTCCACAAGGCGCTCGAAAGTCACACCGGGATCGAGCGCTTTGAACGCGGTCTCGGCGAGATCGAGTCCGGCGATACGCGCCGGTTCGCGAACGACGATGGCCGCGGCACCCCGGGCGTCGGCCGGAATGATGGGGTTGGTGGTGATATCGCCCGCAAGGCCCAAATCTTCCGCAAGAGCCTCGCGCACGGCCTTCTCGACCAAGTAGTTGGGAAGCGGGTAATCCATGGGATGCCCCTCGGTGACACCGGGACCGCTCGGCGGAACCGGACTTATCCTTGGCTGACGATCCGCAGGCGCGGCGGACTGGCGATCCCTGCGGCCTTACGGGCAATCTCGTCGGCCCTTTTCAGAGTCAAGGCGCTGCGCCGTGCCTGAGCGTCGTCGGGCGCCGGATAGTCGCACCGAAAATTCGCGCCGCGGCTTTCGGTGCGCGCGAAGGCTGCAGAGGCCACGAGCTTGGCCGTGACGAGCATGTTCGCAAGTTGCGGGTCGCCCTCGTTGTCGCGCTCCAGCGCGATGATGGTGCCGAGCGCCTCCGACAGCCCGTCGGCGTCCCGGACGACGCCAACCTTGGCCGACATGGTCTCGCGAAGCGTCCGCTCCGCCTCGACGTGTCGTTGCGCGGCTACGCTGCCGCGCGCGACCGCATGGAGATTCTGCGGCGGCAGTGGGGGCAGGGCGGTGGCGATGTCCTTGGCCACGCGGGCGCCGAACACGACCGCCTCCAGCAGAGAATTCGAGGCAAGACGGTTCGCGCCATGTGCCCCCGTCGAGGTCACCTCACCGCAGGCCCACAAGCCGTCGACGGTGCTGCGTCCCTGCACGTCCACCAAGATACCGCCCATGTGATAATGCGCCGCCGGTGCTGCGGGGATGGGCTCGCGCACCGGATCGATCCCGGCCGACTTGCAGGTCGCAAACACCGTGGGGAATTTCTCGGCGATGCCGGGCCCAATTGGACGGCAGTCCAGAAACGCACCGCGTCCGCCAACGACCTCGCGATGGACGGCGCGCGCCACCACATCGCGCGGACCAAGCTCCGCATCCTCGTGCACGGCGCGCATGAAGCGCTCGCCTTTGCCGTTGATCAGCAGCGCGCCTGCGCCGCGAAGCGCTTCGGTGGCCAGCGGCGCCGGATCGCGCCCGATGTCGATCGCGGTGGGATGGAATTGAACGAATTCCGCATCGGCGATGACCGCACCGGCGCGCGCGGCAATGGCGACGCCTTCGCCCCGCGCCTCGACCGGGTTGGTGGTAACCGAGAAGAGGTGACCCGCGCCACCCGTCGCAAGCACCACGGCCCGTGTCGGCAGAACGAACTTATCGGTTTGGGAATTTTCGCCGGTGGGCGCGAGCACAATGCCCTGGATGCGCCCATTCCGCACGACCAAATCGCGCGCGGACACGCCCTCGAGCACGGTGATCGACGGCGTCTTTCGAACCGCGGCGACGATCGCGCCCATGATGGCGCGGCCCGCCGTGTCGCCCTTCACATGCAAAATGCGATTGGTGCGATGCGCGGCCTCGTGGCCGAATGTCAGCTTGCCTTCGAGGTCTTTGTCGAACGGCACGCCGTATTGCAGCAGATCCTCGATGCGCGCCCGCGCCTCCCGCGCCATCAGCAGCGCCACGGTTTCGTCGACCAGGCCTGCTCCGGCGCGCACGGTGTCCGCCGCATGGTCCTCGGGCGTATCGCCTTCGGAAAGCGCGGCTGCAATACCGGCCTGCGCCCAGACACTGGAGGCTCCTTCGCCGATCGGCGCCGGCGAGATGACGGTGACCTTCAGCGGCGCAAGCTTGAGGGCCGTAAATAGACCCGCAAGACCTGCGCCCACGACGACCACGCCGTCCGCGGTATTGTTCGGCACAAATGATGCGCTGCCGTTCTTCATCGCTGTCCTTTCGGCGTGTGGCTAGGCTTTGGTGTTAGTGATTGAGATTGATCATCCGCTCGACGGCGGCGCGGGCCGGCTCGACGACAGCCGGATCGACGGTCACCTCTTCCTTCATGAAGACGAGGCTGTCGAGGATCTTCGGCAGCGTGATCCGCTTCATGTGCGGGCAGAGATTGCAGGGGCGTACGAACTCGGTGTTCGGCGCCTCGACGGCAACGTTGTCGCTCATCGAACACTCCGTCACCAGCAGGACCTTGGAGGGCTGATTGTCCTCGACCCATTTGATCATGCCGGAAGTCGAACCCGTGAAGTCCGACGCATCGATCACATCGGGCGGGCATTCGGGATGGGCGATGATCTTTACGCCAGGATCGCTCTCCCGATAGGCGCGCAGTTCCTCGGCCGTGAAGCGCTCATGCACCTCGCAGTGTCCCTTCCAGGTAATGATCTCCACATCCGTCTGAGTCTGCACCCATTTGGCGAGAAACTCGTCGGGGATCATGATCACGCGCTTTGCGCCGAGCGACTCGACGACGCGTACCGCGTTCGACGACGTGCAGCAGATGTCGGACTCGGCCTTCACGTCGGCCGACGTGTTTACGTAGGTCACCACGGGTACGCCGGGATAGGCCTCGCGCAGCGCGCGGACATCCTCGCCCGTGATCGACTCCGCCAGCGAACAGCCGGCGCGCATATCGGGGATCAACACCCGCTTGTCGGGATTGAGCAGCTTCGACGTCTCGGCCATGAAATGCACGCCGCACTGAACGATCACGTCGGCATCCGCTTTCGCGGCCTCCCGGGCGAGCTGCAGCGAGTCGCCAACGACGTCGGCGACGCAGTTGTAGATCTCCGGCGTCATGTAGTTATGCGCCAGGACCACGGCGTTGCGGACCTGCTTGAGGTCGTTGATCGCTTTGACGTAAGGGGCGAATTGAGGCCACTCGACAGCCGGGATCACGCGCGCGACACGCTCATATAGATGCGCGGTCTCGCGTGCCACTTCAGGGCTATAGGCAAGGTCCGGAACGAGGGACGGCGGCAAAACAGCCTGTGCCTTGGCTTCCCATTCGCGGTTCCCGGTATGAACAGACTCCATCGGTGTCAGCCTCCTCAAGATATACTCAATATGAGTATATATGGGGTCTAAAAAGGTCCGGCACAAGGCCGGCACGTTTCTTCGTCCAAGCTTTTCAGCGCTATTCTCACGTTGAGTATAGCCAATTATCCTTATTATTCAAGGGGTCGCTGCTTTGCACAAATTCCTGCAGCCGATCAAGGCGTTACGCTGAGACCCAAGAGCGGCGCGAATGTCCGATGCCAAAGGTTCAGGCCAGTTCTGGTTGGCAGAAAGGTGCAACCCGGACTACCCTATGCGTGTAAGCGGGGTTTGTAGGATGCGTGGAAGGGCTTTATTCGCGATCCTGAACGAGCGGGGTGTTTGCGCCCTCGCCCTTGCGCTCCTGCTTGGCCTCATGTCGGCGAGCCTGCCGCAAACGGCCTTTGCCGATGACAGCGTCATTCTCGAAATCCCCGACCATCCGGGCGATGGCCTCGCGACAGCGCCTGAGAAGGTGGAAGAGACCGCCGAGGCGTCACCGCAAGAGCTCCTCATCGCCGATGCGATCAAGGTGCAGCTCGACAAGCCCAGCCTGCAAAAAGGGCAGCATGCAGACGATGTCGCGGCGCTGACGGCGTTCTACAAAGCGCGCGCCGGCCCCGCACTATGGCTCACTACCGCAGGGCTCTCGGAGGGTGGCGAGGCCGTTCTGAAAGCCATCGCAAGCGCGGACGAATGGGGCCTAGATCCAACGGCCTTCCCGGTTCCGCCCAAAGACTACCAGCCAAGCACGGCGGACGATCAAGCCGCCACGGAAATTGCGATCAGTCTCGCCGCTCTGAAATATGCTCGTGCCGCTCGAGGCGGGCTGGCGGCACCCAAGGACGTCAACGCCCTTTATGGCCACAGCCCGACGGTCCGTCCGCCGGATGAGGTGCTCAAGGAACTGGCAAGTGCGTCCGCACCGGACACGGTCCTTCTCGGTCTTCACCCCAAGCACGAGCACTTCGCAAAGTTGCGCAAGGCGCTGGGCAAGGCGAAGTCCGAAGACGGGGATCTGCTCCTGCGCCGGAACATGGATCGCTGGCGCTGGATGCCCGAGGAGCTCGGGGCCACCTATGTCTGGCTCAACATTCCCGAATTCATGCTGCACACGGTTAAAGACGGCACGACGGTCCAATCCGAAAAGGTCATCGTCGGCGCGGAAAGCTCGCCGACGCCCGTTCTGTCCGCTGACATGACGGAGATTGTGTTCAATCCCGAGCGCATCGTGCCGTCTTCGGTGATCCGCCGGGACGTTCTTCCGAAGCTCAGGGGCAGCGGATCCTTCTTCGGCGGCAGCGGCAAGACGGCCATTCTCGGCCAGTACGGGCTGACCGTGAAGCGCGGCGGCAAGACGGTCGACCCCAAGACGATCGATTGGAAGAAGGTCAACGTCTCGACCCTTACCTTCGTGCAGAAGCCGGGCCGGACGAACGTTATGGGCAAGGTACAGTTTCTCTATCCAAACGACCGCAAGGTCTTCATGCGCGCCACGACTTTCCGCGGCAAGTTCGCCCGGGACAAGCGGGCAGACGGCGCCAAGGATCCACGCGTCGACAACGCCGATAAATTGGCCGCGACGATCCTGGCGGCAAGCAACGGTTCGAGCGGCGCGAAGGTGCGTCAGCAGATTGCAGGCGGCAAGACGAGCCGGGTCAAGCTAAGCAAGCCCATTCCCATTCATATGACCTACTTCACGGCCGTGGTGGACGATGCGGGGGCGCTGCAGACTTTCAACGACGTTTACAAGCTTGACGGTCTCGCCGCCTCCGGCAAAGAGGAGGACACATCCTCTGACTCGGCAGCGAGCCCGGGATCGTCCGGTGAGGCGACGACGCCAAAGCGGGAGCCGATCAATGGCAGCCTTGCGACAACGAGCCCTTAAGGGCGCGTGAGGCGGCGCTGGGAAAGGCAGTCGTGGGGCAGGGCCCTCGCGGCTATCCGTCTTCGCCGATTTCGCTGATGGCTTCCGGATCGAGCCGCCGCATCAGCACATAGATGAGAAAACACGCGAGCAGCAGCGCGCCTGCAATGGCCGGAGCACGCCAGTCGCCGGTCGACACACGGACGACGATCAGCCCGAGGCATACAAGGAAACCCATCGCGGGAATGATGCGTGGAATTTCAAACCGGCCCGGCGGTTCGCCTTTGCGCCCCTTCAAGATGAACAGCGCGCCGTTCACCACCGAGAAGACCGTGAGAAGCAGCAAGACCGTGGCCGCGGCCAGCTCGGCGATCGTGCCCATGAGGGCCAGCGGCACCAGGATGAGGAACAGCACCAGGATGGCAATGTGCGGTGTCCGGCGATGGCGATGGACCTTGCCGAGGTGGTCCGGCAAGAGGTTCTGCCGCGCCATGCCGTAGAGCAGGCGCGACGCGGTGACGAAATTCACGAGCCCGGTATTGGCGACCGCGAAGATCGTGATGGCCGTGAATAGAATGGGTGGAATGAACGGTGCGGCCCGCGCCACCACCTCGGTGATGGGCCCGGGCGCCGCGGCCAGGTCCTGCCAGGGAACCACAGACACCGCAGTGATGGCTACGGCGACGTAGACAAGCGCGGCGATCAGCATAGCCGAGATCAATCCGATCGGAATTGTTGTCTCTGGCTCGCGCACCTCTTCGGCGACGTTGTACATGTCTTCGAAGCCGATAAAGGCGAAGAAGGCGAGTACCGCGCCCTGAATGACGATAAGGAAGGTCTGGTCGCCGCCGGAGGTGGGGGGCGTCTCGAAATAGTCGACAGAGCCCCAATAAGACATGCCGACCGCGACTACGAGCACCAGGCCGGCGATAGAGACGACGGTGCACAGGATGTTGACCCACATGGCTTCCTGAATGCCGCGAAAGATGATCGCCGTCGTGGCGAACAGGTAGCACAGCGCGAGCGCTGCGACCGGTATGGCGTCAAGGCCGAAGAGCTCGCTGAAATTGGCGCCGAACACGCGCGACTGGGTGGCGATCGAGGTGAGACCCGAACAGACCAAGGCCAGCCCCACCATGAAGCTCAGGAGCGGGAAGCCGTACGCGCGCTGCGCCACATAGACGGCGCCTGCCGCGCGCGGATAGCGCGAACCGAGGGAGGCGTAGGACAAGGCTGTCAGGAGTGCGGCGACGAGCGCGACGAGAAACGCGAGCCAAACGGCGTTGCCGACTTCGCCCGCGGCCTTGCCGATCAGACCGTAAATGCCCGCGCCCAGCATGCTGCCGAGCCCGTAAAGCGCCATTTGAAACGGTCCAATCGATCGTTTAAGTGTCGGCTCGCCGTCCTGATCCGATTTGTGCTGAAGGTCCGCCATAGTCCGTTCAGTACCATGCACACGGTCCAACGCCTATGCTTGCCGGTGCATTCACCCTCGTGACGGGCCGCGTTCCAAACAATCTACCGGGAAGCCAATGTGACCCGGCCTCACAGGTTAGCTCTTGAGGCGATAGCCGGTCTTGAACACCCACCAGACGGCGCCGAGGCACAGGACGAGGAACAAGGCGATCATGGCAAGGCTGATCTCAACGCCGACATCGGCGGTGCTGTAGAAGCTCCAGCGGAAAGCACTGACGAGATAGACAACCGGATTGAGCAGGGAAATCTTCTGCCACAGGGGCGGCAGCACGCTTAAGGAATAGAACGTTCCGCCCAAAAAGGTCAGCGGCGTGATGATAAGGAGCGGTACGAGCTGAAGCTGCTCGAAGCCCTCGGCCCAGAGCCCAATCACGAAGCCCAGAAGGCTGAATGTGAGGGCGGTGAGCACGAGAAAGAACACCATCCAAACGGGGTGATCGATCCTGAGATCAACGAACAAGGTCGCCGTCGCGAGGATGAGCAGCCCGAGAATGATCGACTTCGTTGCGGCGGCGCTCACATAGCCGGCAACGATCTCGAATGGCGACAGGGGCGCCGAGAGCTGCTCGTAGATGGTCCCCGTGAAGCGCGGAAAATAGATGCCGAACGATGCGTTCGCCACGCTCTGGGTCAGGAGGTTCAACATGATAAGCCCCGGCACGATGAACGCGCCATAGGGAACGCCGTCGATCTCGGTGATGCGGCTGCCGATCGCGGCGCCGAACACCACGAAATAGAGCGAGGTGGCGATGACCGGAGACACTAGGCTCTGCAGCAAGGTGCGAATCCAGCGCGCCATCTCGAATTTGTAGATCGCGACGATTGCAGGCAGGTTCATTGGTCGCGCCTCACAAGGTCGACGAAGATCTCCTCGAGGGAACTCTGCGACGTATCGATATCTCTGAAGCGAATGCCTGCATCGGCCAGGTCCGTCAGCAAGTGGGTGATGCCGGTACGCTGGCCCTGGCTGTCGTACGTATAGATCAGCTCGATCCCCTCCTTCGCAAGGACCAGCTGATGCTGTTCGAGTGAGGCGGGAATGGTTTGGATCGCTTCGTGGAGTTCGAGTGTCAGCTGCTTTTTGCCGAGCTTATGCATCAGCGCTCGCTTGTCCTCCACCAGAACCAGCTCGCCCTTGTTGATGACGCCGATCCGGTCGGCCATGTCCTCGGCTTCCTGAATGTAGTGCGTGGTCAATATGATGGTGACGCCGGAGTCTCTGAGGTGCTTCACGAGCCCCCACATTTCGTTCCGTAGCTCCACGTCCACACCGGCCGTCGGTTCGTCGAGGAACAGAATTTGCGGCTCGTGCGAGAGCGCCTTGGCAATCAGCACGCGCCGCTTCATCCCGCCGGACAGCGTGATGAGCTTCGAATCTTTCTTATCCCATAGGGCCAGGTCTTTGAGGACCTTCTCGATATGGGCCGGGTCCGGCCACTTCCCGAACAGGCCGCGGCTATGGGACACCGTGGCCCAGACCGTTTCGAACATGTCAGCGGTGAGTTCCTGAGGAACGAGCCCGATCATGGAGCGCGTGGCCCGATAGTCGTCGATGATGTCGTGCCCACCGACCGTAACAGTTCCCCCGCTCGGGGTGACGATCCCGCAGATGATGCTGATCAGCGTGGTCTTGCCAGCGCCGTTCGGCCCGAGCAGCGCGAAGATTTCGCCCTTCTCGATCTCGAGGTCGATGCCCTTGAGCGCTTGAAAACCCGACTTGTAGGTCTTCGACAGGCCTTTGATGGAGATGATCTGCGACATGAGTGGCGGCAACGATCGGTCGTTAGGGCAGGGCGGTTCTGCGAGATGCGGCGTGGGGCGGAGTTTGGGGCAGGTCGATGGGTGGACTCACCGAGAATCGGCTTCCAATCTATAGCGTTCCACGACGCTTGGCTGAATCACGTTTGCATGAAAAGCCAACAGGATGAGCTTTGCGTCGGAACTCGTACCATCGTCCAGCGCCGCGTCAATGCGATTCTCGACCGCGTCGGCGAGCTGCGATCCATTCGCGGCCGTAAAGGTCTCCGCGCCCATCATGCAGTAGGCCAGAATCTCAGCCGCCGCGCGACTAGAGGCCGCACTCGGGTCGGCCCCGTTCGTTCGCGCCATCAAAACCTGCAAGGCGGCAAGCTTGATCGCCTCCGGCACCAGATTCGGGTGAAGGTCGAGAGCGCGCAAATCCGCATCGAATGTCCGCAAGGAAGCGGAGCGGCCGAAACGCCCCATGAAGCCAAGCGAGAGCGCGGGAATCATTCGCCGTCCGCCGTAAGGCGCAGGATCTTGCCGTCGTTTTCGTCGGTCAGGGCATACACAGCTCCATCGGGCCCTTGGATCACGTCGCGTATGCGCACCCCGACGAGGATGCGTTCCTCGCCCGTCAGCGTCTCGCCGTCGATGCTGAGGCGAATAATGCTCTGAGACGACAACCCGCCGACCAGCAGGTCGCCCGTCCAGGCCGGGATGGTCTTCGCCGTCCAGCCCGGAACCGGCTCGGCGGTATAGAAGGTCGCGCCCGACGGCGAGATGACCGGTGTCCAGTGGCGGACCGCATCGGCGAATTCCGGCCGGGTCGGCGGATCGGGAATGTCGGTGCCGTCATAGTGCTTGCCCCAGCTGATCAGCGGCCAGCCGTAATTCTCCCCGGGTGCCGGGCGGTTCAGTTCATCGCCGCCTTTGGGGCCGAATTCCAGAGTCCACAGCTTGCCGGTCTTAGGGTCGATCGCCGCGCTCTCCACGTTGCGGTGGCCAAAGGACCAGATTTCCGGCTGCGCATCCTTCTGACCGATAAAGGGATTGCCCTGCGGCACCGACCCGTCCGGGTTGATGCGGACGATTTTCCCAAGATGGCTCGAGAGGTCCTGCGCGGGGTCGAATTCGAAGCGGTCGCCGAGCGTGACGAAGAGCGTCCCGTCGGGCGCGAATGCGAGCCTGCCGCCAAAATGATTGGGGCCCTCCGCCTTCGGGGTCTGCTGAAAGATGACCTTGAGGTCCTGCAGCTCGTCGCCCTCCAGCCGGCCGCGCGCAACGGCCGTGCCGGCGCCGCCCTCGCCGGTTTCGGCATAAGACAGATAGATCAGCTTGTTGATGGCGAAATCGGGATCGAGCGCCACGTCGAGAAGGCCGCCCTGACCCCTGGCGGCGACCTCGGGCACGCCGGAAACGGGTTCGGAGACCGATCCGTCCGGGCTCACGAGACGCAGCGTGCCGACGCGCTCCGTCACCAGCATCCGGCCATCAGGCAGGAACACCATGCCCCAGGGACGGTTCAGCCCGTCCGCAACCGTCTCGACGGTGATCGGGCCCGTCTCGGTCGCGATGGTCTTCGAAAGCGCCAAGGCCGATCCGGGCGCAACTGTCAGGAAGCAGATCAGTGCGGTCGCACCGGACCGGGCAATTGTCTTGAAGAGTCTTGTGAGGCTAAGGGACGTCATGGGCGGCCAACACTGAAGACGCGGGTGGGTTCAGTTTGCATTGTCGTTCCTCCGCGGCTGACGTTCAATAGACCGGCGCTAACCACGTCCCGCACTTACGCGCAAACCAGGCGCGGGGCGCTCCAGGACAACTTCGCGGCGAAAGCGGTAGAGCTTGGCTGGACGTCCGCCCGTCTCGGTGGAGACATTTCCCGTGGGCTCGACGAGGCCACCCTTTTCAACGAGCCGCCGGAAATTCTGCTTATGCAGCAATGTACCGGAAATTGCCTCCACGGTCTTTTGCAGGTCATAAAGCGTGAATTCCGGGGGCAGCAATTCGAACACGACGGGCCGGTACTTCAGCTTGCCGCGCACGCGGCCCATGGCTGTTGCGAGAATGCGCCGGTGGTCGAGCGCCATGGGGCGGCCGATTTCGGGCAGATCGCCCCAACGGTTCGCCGCCGAGCGGCCATCGCGGCGCGCCTCCTCGACAAGGCCAGCCTCGTACAGTAGCTCATAGCGCTCCAGAACTTTCTCCTCGTCCCAGCCACCGCCGATGCCGAAGCCGATCTTGAGCCGTTCGGGACGCCGCAAGGGCCGGATAGGCTCGCCCGGAGATGGGGGCCGCTCGGCCCATATCTTCAAGCGCGGCTCGATCTGGTCGGTGAGGATTTGCGGCTTGCCTTCCCGCCAGTCCTCCCAAGGGAAGTAGATATACCAGGGCGACCAATGCGCCCCGCGCATGTCCGCGGTCGTGCCCCGAGTCAGTGCCAGGTAACCGACAGAGAGTGTGTGGGCGCCGCCTGGCTCCGCGTGCCGGCCGCGGTCGCCAAACGTGTAAAGCTGTTCCACGTAGCCGAGCTCAATCCCGGTTTGCCGCTCCACCCATTCGCGTAGTCCGATTTCGAGCGTGCGGTGTGCGCGCGGCGCGAAGGGACCGAAGGGCAGGGCATCCCGGGACTCATCGCCCGCGATACCTGGCCGCACCACAAGGATATGCGGCTGCTGGTTCCCGACCATCACGATCGCCGCGTTGAGGCCCAGTTCGATTTGCGGATTGTTCGCGGACGGGTCGCCAGCGGAAAACTCTCGGGCAGCCGCGTCCTGGCGCCGAGTGCTGGTCATGTCCTTAAGCCGCGTGACGCGCGGGCAGCGAAAAGACCTTGCCTTCTTCGGCCAGAAGGCCGCGCCCGATATGATCTACGGCCGCGCTCATGCGGCCGCCACGGTCGAGCACGTTGTCCGCGAGGGCAACGATTCGCCGGTTGGGATAGGCCGTCGGGGAAGCGCGGCGCAGGGCGCGGGCAAGCGAATGCTCGTCCGCACGCGGATTGAGCGCACACAGCACGACAAAGGCACCTGCTGTGGAGCGGCTGATGCCGGCCCAGCAGTGAATGAGCAGCGGTGCCTTCTGGTCCCAGTCCTCGGCGAACCGGATGAGCGTGGCCACATGCCCCTCGCTTGGCACGACGAGGCCGTCCCGGGGCTCGGCGATATCGTTCATGGACAGCCGCAAATGCCGGTCATGACCGATGGTTTTCGGCGTATCGATCCGGGTTTCCCCGTTGATCAGCGTCACCAGATGGCTCACGCGCGCCACCGTGACGGTCGTTTGGACAAGACTCAACGGACAGACGAGCAGTGTCTCCGGGGACAGGGTCTCCGGCTCCGTCAGGGCATCTCTATCGAACGTCAACGTTTCCATGGGCCTCCCTAATTTAGCGATTCGACTGCCGTCTGTACGTTATTCATCTGGCAAGCTCGTGAAAGCGTTTCAAGAACCTTTCCTCGCCTTCTGACGCGGGAACAGGGCGTAACGCGGTCAGAGTTGTGACGAGAGCAGGGCTCAGGCCTTTGGGCTGACCGAAGAACTTCCGGGCTTCGGCTTGAGAGAACCCCGCAAGACCCACGGCCTCGTAATAGGCGGCGATCTTGTCGGCGCGCTTGATCTGCGCGCTCGTCTCTTCCGGAAGCTCCGTCGGGAGCCCGAAACGGACATGGATCGCCGCGAGGAGCCTGCCTTCGAAGGTGCGGTAGTCGAGCGACAAGGCGGCCTTGAAGGGGCTGATCAGGTCGCCGATGACATATTCCGGTGCATCGTGGAGCAGCGCCGCGAGCTGGTGTGCCGGCGGCGCGGATGGGGCGATATCCCGCGCGATCGCTTCGACGAGAAGGCTGTGTTCGGCCACGGAGAAGGTGTGGTCACCATGTGTCTGACCGTTCCAGCGAGCGACGCGCGCCAGCCCGTGCGCGATGTCTTCGACCTCGATGTCGAGCGGTGAGGGATCGAGAAGATCCAGCCGCCGCCCACTGAGCATGCGCTGCCAGGCGCGCGGCGTTTGCGTATTAGCTGTGGCGTTCAAAGGTCTCTCTTCGTTGCGTGGCGCGACACTGATGGAAACAAGGTGCAAGTGTCAAACCAGCGCTTAGCACTCAGGCCGCAGGTTAGAGAAGAGCAGACCAAAAAAGACATGGACGATGTTCTGCGCGGATGCCAATCATAACGGTCTCGAAAATGCATTGAGGAAACGACCAAGCACTATTGGGAGAGCACAACATGGCGAAGTTGCCGAGATTTTCCCTCAGCTATAACGACAAGAACAAGAAGTGGGAACTGAAGCGAGAGGGGTCTGGAGAAGTCGTCAAACGATTCAGGACCAAGGCCAACGCGACCAAGGGCGGCGTCTTGGAGCGGGCCGTCAAGAAGATGGGTTCGGTGCGTATCAGAAAGCGCGATGGCAAAATTCAGGAAGAACGCACCTATCCGCGCAGCATGGATCCACGCGGACGCGGCTGAACTTTTCGACTCTTAGAGGGCGGCGCAGGCCTTGTGTCTGTGGCAGCTCGTCAAGTGATCGTTGACGAGCCCGGTCGCTTGCATGAACGCATAGACGATCGTGGGGCCGCAAAATTTGAAGCCGCGCGCTTTGAGTTCCTTGGACATCGCACGCGACAGAGGCGTCTCGGCGGGCACGTCCTTCATGGCCTTAAAGCGGTTGAGAACGGGCTTTCCCTCCACGAAGTCCCAGAGAAATGCCGAAAATCCCGGGCCCGTCTCCATCATGTCGAGCCAAACCTGGGCCGACCGGATGGTGCCTTCGATCTTGAGGCGGTTGCGCACGATACCGGCGTCGGCCATCAGCGCCTCGACCTTCTTGGCGTCGTACCGAGCGATTTTCTCCGGCTCGAACCCGTCGAAGGCGGCACGAAACGCGTCGCGTTTGCGCAGGATCGTGATCCAGGCCAGCCCCGCCTGAAAGCCGTCGAGAATCAGTTTCTCGTAGAGCGCCCGGGCGTCATACTCGGGCACGCCCCATTCTTCATCGTGATAGGCCACGTAGAGAGGGTCGGTCCCTGGCCAGGGACACCGGGTGAGGTTGCCGGCGCTCATACGCCCTCGGCAACCGGCATTTCGAAGGTGGCATAGTCCGGAAGCCGGACCGTGATTGTCGTGTCTCCGGCCTTGAGCGGCGTCCCTTGCGCTTGTGCCGAGGCCGCCCGGTCCAGCCTGAGTAACGCGAGTCCATGCGTTCCGTCCACGGAGCCGATCGTGCCCGCAGGCAGTTTGCCCGCCATCACCTCCGCGCCCGCTTCCAAGGGCCCGTCGCCTTCGATGGGAACGACGCGCTTCCGCGCGGTGCCCCGGTGCTGCATGCGCGATACGACCTCCTGGCCGATATAGCAGCCCTTTTTGAAGGCCACACCATCCAGCTGGTCGTAAAGCGCTTCATGGGGAAAGGTTTTGCCATAGGCATAGTCGCGCCCCCCTTGGGGAACGCCGAGGGCAATACGGCGGGCGTGGTACTCGGCTTCGCTTGCTGGCGCATACGCGGCCTCGTCCAGAACGGTTCCTTTGGGCAACAGCACGCGCAGGCCAAGCGCCGGGAGCCTCGGGTCCGTGACGGCCAGGGCCCCGTCGGGCAGCACTTCATCGGGCAGGGCTTTATCGGGCAGGGCGGACGTGTCACCCCAGACAGCGGCGACCGTCATGGCGGGCTCCGCGTCGATCACGACATCGGAGCGCAATTTGTAGAAAGACAGGCGCTTCGCGAGTGCCTCGAGGTCGTCTGCTGGCACATCGATCAGATAGTCGTCCCCGCGCCGCAGCACGAAGAAGTCATGCAGGATCTTCCCTTGCGGCGACAATAACCCGGCGTGAATAGCGCCGCCGCCGTCGGTTGTCTCCATGTCGTTGGTGAGGAGTCCCTGCAGAAACGTCTTGGCGTCCGCGCTGGAGACCCGCAATACGCCGCGATCAGCGAGGGAAGTTGTGCGGCAGGTGCCTTCTTCGCGATGACTCATGGGGTGCCCTTCTGCTACCAAAGTGTAGAAATTTAGGTGCCGGGCATTTGCCCTACAAGGAGAAGCCGAAACGCGATGGCTGAGACGTTCGACATTCTCTTCAAGGGCGGAACGGTAGTAAACCACACCGGCGAAGCGCCTGTCGACATTGGCGTGCGCGATGGCCGGATTCGCGCCATCGGCGACATCGACGCGACCCGGGCGGGCCGCACCGTCGATGTGCGCGGCCTCCATGTCCTGCCGGGTGTGATCGACACCCAGGTCCATTTCCGCGAGCCGGGCATGGAGCACAAGGAGGATCTGGAGACCGGTAGTCGCGCAGCCGTGCTTGGCGGCGTCACGGCGGTTTTCGAGATGCCGAATACAAGCCCCCCGACCACGAGCCCGGAGGCTTTGGCCGCCAAGGTGGCAGCGGGCACCGATCGCATGCATTGCGACTTTGCGTTCTTCGTGGGCGCGACCCGGGAGAATGCCGGCGATCTGCCGGAGCTGGAGAGGCTGCCGGGCGCGGCGGGCGTCAAGATTTTCGCGGGCTCGTCGACGGGCAACCTGCTTGTCGACGACGACGAAACGCTGACGCGTATCTTCTCGACGATTCGGCGCCGCTGCTCGATTCATTCCGAGTGGGAGGCGCGCTTGCGCGAACGGCTTTCGGTTCGGCGCGTGGGCGATCCCTCGAGCCATTCGGAATGGCGCGATCCGGTCGCCGCGCTCAATTCGACCGAGCGTCTGTTGCGGCTTGCCAGAGCCACAGGCGCGCGCATCCACATTCTCCATATATCGACAGGCGACGAGATGGCGCTTCTGTCGCACAACAAGGACGTTGCGACCGTGGAGGTCACGCCCCAGCATCTGACGCTTGTGGCCCCGGAGGCCTATGAGCGTCTCGGGGTGAAGGCCCAGCAGAACCCGCCCATACGGGACCGGGCGCACCAGGAGCTGTTGTGGTGGGGGCTGCAACAAGGTGTCGTCGATATCATCGGCTCCGATCATGCGCCCCATACGCTGGAGGAGAAGGCGGGCACCTATCCCGCCACGCCGTCCGGCATGCCCGGCGTGCAGACGCTCGTGCCGATCATGCTCGATCACGTCAACGCGGGGCGACTCACGCTCGCCCGCTTCGTCGATCTCACAAGTGCCGCCGCGCAGCGACTGTTCGGGACCACCTGCAAAGGCCGCATCGCCGTGGGCTATGACGCGGACTTTACGATTGTCGACCTGAAGGCCGAACGCGTGATCGAAGATGACTGGATCGGCAGCAAGGCAGGCTGGACGCCGTTTGCGGGCCGCAAGGTCCAAGGTTGGCCTATTGGCACGGTGATCCGGGGCCATCTGGCCATGTGGGAAAGCGAACTCGGACAAGCGACCGGGCAGCCCGTCCGCTTCGGCGAGGGGCTTCCGCAAGGCGCGCCGGCATCGCTCTAGAGGCCGCTCTATTTCAGGAAAAAGTGCCAGATGCCATTGGGCGCGACCCCAAGGCGGTAGCCGGTGTACTTTCCGGAGGCCAACATCGCCTTGGCCTTTTCGGGCGGGACCATCCGGTAAAGCTCCACCTGTTGCCGGGGCGTGAGCGTGGTCAGATCGGCCTCCGCGAAATAGGGCCAGACATACATTTCATCGTCGCCCTTGCCCGTCAGGACAAATCCCGAGCTCAGCATGTCGAGCATCGTGGCGAGAATGTCGCGGCCCGTGCCGTCCACGGACTGCGCTTTCCAATAGGCGATGGGGTCGTCGATATGCTTTGCCGCGACCATGGGCTTGAGTTCGTTCGATTCGAGAACCGCACGCATCTCCTCGATGTCGCCGGACTGCGCCGTGACGATAATCATTTTAAGGATGCGCTGAACAAGTTTCGGCGTGGCGGTGGTGTCGTACAGCACCTTGGGGCCGGCCCCCGATCGCGCGGCCTCGGCGACAGGGTCCGGCAGTTTGTCGCTGGCGGCGCGTGTTCCGCCCGGGGCGTAGACAAGCAACGCGACGCCCGTTACCAAAGCCGCAAGGGCGACCATGACCACGTTATTCCGTAGCTTCATGCCAGACTCCATACGATTTGCGTCAATCTCGCAGAACCGCGGTCAGTTGCAAGTTCGGGTCGTTAGGAATTAACTGCGGGATTGTGGCGATCGAGCCCGATCGATAGCCAGCGAATAGGCGATAGAACTTGGAAGCAGGCGCGCAAATTGTGCTGTCCGCCATCCAGCTCGTGCTTGCCGGGCTCGGGATAGGACTGCTGATGGCGGCGCCGATCGGCCCTGTGAACGTGCTGGTGATTCAGCGGGCCGTGGCGAAGGGGTTCTGGGGAGGCCTGGCGGCCGGTCTTGGTGCGGTCCTCGGCGATGGTGTTCTGGCTGCGGTCGGCGCATTCAGCATCGCGGCAATTTCCGATGTGATGCTCGCTTACGGCGATACGATTCAATTGGTCGGCGGCGCGCTTCTGGTGGCGTTCGGACTTGCGCTCCTTTTGCGACGGCCGGTGATGACGACCCCACCCCATGAGCGTTCGCATATCCTCGATCACATGGGCATCATTCCCCAAACCTTCATTCTGACCGTCACGAACCCCGGCGCGGTGTTGGGCATGGCGGCTATGATCGGCGGTCTGGGCTCGCTGATCGGCGGCCTCAACACAAACCTCGAAGCTCTGATTCTGGTCGCGGCCGTCATGGGCGGCAGCCTCTTGTGGTGGCTCGGCTTGTCCGAGCTGATCGCCACGATCCGGCACAAGCTGACCGACAACCGGCTGAAAATGATCAACCGCGTCGCTGGATTCATTCTATTGGCTTTCGGGGCCGCTCTAATTATCGAGATCGGATTGCGGCACTTCGGCTAAGCGCGCCGAACTATTGTGCCGTGCGACGCAAGGTGAACTCACCGTGATGGATACGGCGGGGTAGGCGGGAAGTCATATCGGCCACGGCATCTTCGCCATAGACTTCGATCAGGTCCGTCAGCGCGACGAACAGCGCCGCATTGGCCAGCATCTCGGGCTCGATACCGTCATGAAGTGCATCCTCCCAGGCATCGATGATGTACTGCAGCGCCGCCTGTTTCTGGGCGTCGCCGTCGTCGCTCCCATGCAGTTCCGTGCCGATTTCGGTGCTCACGCCCGGGGTGCTCCCTCGCTTGCGATAGAATTTCGCCTGACACACTTACAATGCGTGCCGCCGCTCCGCTGGAAGATAGTAAACTGACGGTTAATTTCGGGCCGCGTTAGGAGCGCCCGGCTGAGCGCCTTGGGCTTCGGGCTGCGGCGCCTGAACTTGCGCTTGAGGACCGCTCGCGAAGACCGATGTCTGCGACAGCGCGGACGCGAGTTCGGCGCCCTCGGTCGAAAATCGGCGCGTAGCCCGCGTCGCGGACTCCGTGCAGGTCCGGTAGGTCCGGCGGTAGCCCCGGTAGCCGTCGTTGAATTTGTTGACCAGCTTGGCGCGGCGAACGCCGGTCGTCCCTTCGTTCCGCAAGATTTCGCCCATCTGATCGCGCCAGAGCTGCCCTTCTTCGGCGCCGCAAAGCTCCCGCAAATAGTGAACGGCCCCCAGAATTTCGGCGAGCCGCATCAGCTTCTCGTCATAGGGCCGATCGTCAGGCGGCGGAGGGGCGAGGGATTCTTCCGCAGGGGGTGCAATTTTGGGGAGACTGGACCTGCGCCGCCGCGCGGGCCGGGTCCGCTTTTTCTCTTTTTTCTGTTCGAAGAGCCAGAAAAACTGGGCGTTTGCCGGGGAAACATGGCTCACAGTGCCGGTGCTAGCCCAAAAAAGCCCACACAGAAGCAGCGCTAAAGGTTTCGCAAGCCGTCCCATAAGGTCTGACTAACGCCAATTCATGGTGAAATCTAGCCGTGCTGCGCGAAGGGGGCTCCGTATAGACTGGGGCATTGCCTCACAGCGCCCGCCTTCAGCCTTTGCGGAGCCGGAAAAGCGTGTCGATGGTAATCTGGCTGCGCCTCTCGCCCTTGCGGCCGTCTTCCTCCGCAAGGTAGCCATTGGCAATGGCATTGGCGTCGTCGATGAGAACGCGCAAGCGCGCCGCAGCCCCGTCGCACGTCATTTTGAGGT
>Ga0209013_10001151_pt1 | contig 24444 bp, 23 predicted proteins | sample Cruoilmetagenom2_FD_187291 | JGI IMG/M metagenome (GOLD analysis project Ga0209013, IMG submission 187291) | Oil polluted marine microbial communities from Coal Oil Point, Santa Barbara, California, USA - Sample 2 (SPAdes) (version 2) | ecosystem: Environmental > Aquatic > Marine > Oil seeps ... | reverse complement strand
TTCTCCGTTTGGAAGTAGTTTTTTCAGGGCAATCATCAATGATAAAAAAACCATTTATCCTGTCTCTTATTTTGGTAGGGGCGTTTGCACTGTCAGCTTGTGCGGGATTTAACTTGACCGGCACCCAGGAGGCGGTCAAGGAAGCTTCTCCTGAAGCTACTCCCACGCGCAGGATAAGCACACCGACGGCGGTTCCCGTGGTCCCTGATGATTACAATCAAATCACGGTAACAGTATGGCATTCTTGGGATGAACCATACTTGCCAGCCCTGGTACAGATCATTGCTAATTTTCAAGCCATCTATCCCCATGTGCTGTTCGATGTGCTGTATATTCCTCGTGAAAACCTGCTGGAACGCTATATGCTTGAAGCACAGGAGGGGAGTGGAGGTCCGTCCATCTTGCTGGGTCCAGCGGATTGGGGACCGCCATTGTATGATGAGGGTCTGCTCTTTGATCTGACAGAATTGGCCGAGCAGGATCTGCTGCGCACCTTCAATCCTGCCGCCCTGAGGCAGATGCAATATCATGATGCCTTAATTGGATTGCCCTACAGTATCCAGGGAGTAGTGCTGTATCGCAACCGGGACATAATCCCGGAATCCCCAGACACTTTTGATGATCTGGTCTCTCTCGCCCGTTCTTTTACCCAGGGTGAAGTGATCGGTGCGGACCTGGAACGAGGCTTCTTTTTCTCGGGAGGTCATTTAAATGGCATCGGCGGCGAGCTTATGGACGAAAATGGGGATCCAGCTTTCAACGATGAGACAGGTGTAGCATGGGTGAATATGCTGATTGAGTTCGAGCTCGCCGGACCGACGGAATATTTGAGCAATCGTGATCTTGATCTCTTTATGGAAGGCCGGGTGGGTTTTATTATCGATGGGACATGGAACATGGATTCAATATTGGAGGTGTTAGGATCAGAGAGCATAGTCATTGATCCCTGGCCTGCTTATCATGATGGCTTCCTGGCAGGATACGTTCAAGGGGATGACTTATTCATGAACGGTCAGGTAAATGAGGGAGAACGGGATGCCGTGTGGAATTTTATGAGTTATTTTGTATCACCTGATGCCCAATCCATCCTGGCTGACGTGGGGTTAATCCCAGCCGTCACTGGATTGCAGCTGGTTGGTGATCCTACAGACCGTCAACTAACCCAGGCGATGACCGCATTGGTGGGTGGAGCTGCTTACCCCGCCGTTCCAGAAATGGGGGTTTATACCGGACCGATGGATATTGCTCTCAGGTCAGTATTTGAGAACGGTGTCAACCCCGCCGACGCGCTTCAGGCGGCCGAGCGTGCAATCCTGGCTGCGTTAGATGCAATACGCACGGCACCAACGCCAGTTCCGTAGCCCCAACTTGCAAAACTGTTTTCTGAATGTCAATTTTCACACGATGCATGTACGTCACACGGACGGAAAGTGGTAAAAACGGCTTTATTTTTGAGGATGTTTGTATCTGACATATATGACAGTTGGCACTGGACAAATGGGTGTGTTATTAGGATAATCAAGATTAGAATTGTGTGTTACAAACTTATATATGAATATTGGTAGTAGTTAAAATGCAGAATAATGGTAAAAAAACACGAATTTTTCTGCCAGGGGTACATAAAAGGAGAAATTAATGGCAGTTACCGGTTGGATTGAAGTTAATGAATTGTATTGCAAAGGGTGTGAGCTGTGTGTTGATGCCTGTCCGAAAGGTGTTCTTTCCTTGGATGAGGAGAATCTTACTTCGAAAGGATATCATCCCGTTTACCTCTCTGCTGATGGGTGCACCGGTTGCGCCATCTGCGCTATTGTTTGCCCAGATGCGGCTCTTACTGTGTACCGCGAAGTACCGGTACGCCGCTCTGTACAGGCAACCGCCCAGGAGGTTCTGAATGGCACGTGAGCTGCTAAAAGGAAATGTCGCTATGGCAGAAGCCGCCATCCGTGCTGGGCTGGAAGCATATTTCGGTTATCCCATCACACCTCAAACAGAATTGTTGGAGTGGATGTCGAAACGAATGCCAGAACTGGGACGCACTTTTCTGCAGGCTGAGAGTGAAGTGGCTGCGGTTAACATGGTTTACGGCGCAGCGTGCACCGGTAAACGCGTGATGACGTCATCTTCCAGTCCTGGTGTTAGCTTGATGATGGAAGGTCTCTCCTATATCGCCGGAACAGAGCTGCCGGTAGTCCTGATTGATGTGATGCGTGGAGGTCCAGGACTGGGGAACATTGCTCCTTCTCAAGGTGATTACAACCAGATGGTTCACGGGGGTGGTCACGGCGATTATCATGCCATTGTGCTGGCTCCTGCCAGTGTACAGGAGGCAATTGATCTTACTGTTCTGTCCTTTGATCTGGCTGAGAAATACCGCTCACTTACGTTTGTGATCGCGGATGGAAATATTGGACAGATGATGGAGCCTGCTGAGCTGCCACCAATGCAGCCGTTAAAGCAAACATTCCCGGATTGGGCTGTTCAGGGATCCGAAGGGCGAGATTCGCGCATTTTGTCCTCCATATATATCAAGCCCGAAGAGGAAGAGGTAGTCAATATCCGCTTGCTGGAACGTTGGAATGAGATAAAGGCCCACGAAGTGCGCTACAAGGAATACTACCTGGATGATGCGGAGATCGTCGTAGTCGGCTATGGTACCGCAGGTCGGGTGGCATTTTCCGCCGTACGTACTGCCCGCAGCGAGGGCATTCCTGTCGGATTACTGAGACCTGTTACGGTCAGCCCGTACCCGTACGAACAAATCACTGAGTTGGTGCCACAGGTGCGTGCATTCCTGGTGGTTGAAATGAGCGCCGGGCAGATGCTTGATGATGTGAATCTGGCAGTTAGTGGTCGAGTGCCAGTCGAATTCTACGGGCGATTGGGTGGCATGGTTCCCTTCCCGGATGAAATCCTGGATGAGATCAGGCGTGTTGCACATGAACCCATAACCTTAGACGAAGACCCCCGCGATGGTTGGTTGCAGCGTCTTAAAAAAATCACCAATTCGTGATATAAGAGGATCAAGAGATGGAAACTACCACTACACCCCAGCTTGTCTATTCCCGCCCTGAAGCTATGACAGCTTCCCCAACGCATTATTGTCCAGGCTGTACGCATGGTATTGCGCATAGGTTAATTGCTGAGATTATTGACGAGATGGAAATTCGTGAACAAACCATCGGCGTGGCTCCAGTTGGGTGTTCAGTGTTTGCATATAATTATTTTAATTGTGACTTTGTGGAGGCTGCGCATGGCAGAGCTCCAGCGATGGCGACAGGTATCAAGCGTGTATTACCAGATCGTTTAATTTTTACCTATCAGGGTGATGGGGACCTGGCTTCGATTGGCATGGCAGAGATAATGCATGCGGCCGGTAGAGGCGAAAACATCACGGTTATTTTTATCAACAACGCCATTTATGGTATGACCGGTGGACAGATGGCGCCGACTACTTTGCCGGGGCAGAAGACGACCTCTTCCCCGAGCGGGCGGGATGTCGAGCAAATGGGATTTCCTATCCGTATGGCGGAGGTGTTGGCCACCATGGATGGAGTTGGTTACGTGGTGCGGCGCAGCTTGCATGATGCGAAGAACATCCGTAAAGCGAAAAAAGCGATCCGTATGGCGTTCGAGGTCCAAAAACGAGGCCTGGGTTTCGCGATGGTGGAACTGCTCTCCACGTGTCCAACAAACTGGGGAATTTCGCCATTAGAATCGCTTCAATGGGTGGAGGATCACATGATACCTGTGTTTCCGTTGGGCGATTACAAGATATCGTCAGCCCTGGACGGAGTGAAAGTTTAGTCTTACCTAGAGGATATGCTATGCAAACGGAAATTATCTTTTCTGGATTTGGCGGACAGGGTATATTATTTGCCGGACAATTGCTGACGTATGCAGCCATGGATGCTGGAAGAGAGGTCACATGGATCCCTTCTTACGGTCCTGAGATGCGTGGGGGCACGGCAAACTGTACCGTAATTATAGCTGATGAAGAGATTGGCTCGCCAACGGTGCTCAATCCGAGTGCTGCGCTCGTGTTCAACCTGCCTTCTTTCGATAAATATGAACCGCTGGTCGTTCCGAAGGGTGTTTTGATTGTCAATGCATCCTTGAGTAATCGAAGTGTACAGCGTTCAGACCTAGTATCTCTGATGATACCGGCAAATGAGGTCGCCGAATCACTCGGTGAGAAACGCCTGCTTAACATGGTTATGTTGGGTGCAATGCTGGAATTACTGCCCGTGTTATCCGTTGAGAAGGTAGAAAAAGCACTCCAAGCCCACATGCCAGAACGGCATAAGCACCTGCTAGGGAAAAATAAAGAAGCATTACGCAAGGGTATGGAGATTGCGCGAGGTGAGGCGATCAAGCTTCCCCCCTCAGTTTAGAGAGCAAGCCAGCATTCGGAATATTTTTTACTCGTTTAATTCCACGGTTATCCATTATCTTGATGCGCATCCATCTGGTATAATGCAATCCTTGCGGCAGTACATTATTTGCCGCAAGTTTATTGTGTTAATCGGGTTGGTTCGTTTATGCAGATAATGACAAATATCAGAAACGCAGATGACTATACTGGCTATGTTTTAAGCTGCAATAAAAATATAAATGATCAGGAGTGCTGAATGTTTATGATGTTACGCAGGTCGTTATTCTTCCTATTTATTTTTCTTATGGGGTTTTTGTTCCTGGGCTGTTCTTCCACAACTGAATCCCTAACAGAGTTGCCTGCCACCGTACTCCCTACAAACACTTCTACCGCTACAAGTTTACCACCCACGGCTACACTCACTGAAGTACCCTCTACCGAAACTCCTACTGCGGTGCCAACCGACACTGCAGTTCCTCTCCCAACAAATACACCCACGATGACACCTACGGAGACCGCTACACCAACTGTAACAGCGAATCCAGATTCATCCTCGGGTTCTGGATTGGGTGGGGTTGGTACCGTGTTGATCTATTATATCCATCAAGGTACGGGTGGACCGGTGTGTGGAACAGATAGTGTTGTCGGGGTTGGAAGCGGGGTGAAGGGCAGTGGTGATATTGCAAGGGATGTCAAAGAGGCTTTGAAGAAGTTGTTTTCGTATAAAAACAAGAAGGTTGGAGAATTGTTTAATCCACTCCATCGCTCGAATATAAAAGTTCAAGCCGTCGAGTTTAATCCCGGGAGTGGGTTGATCAGCGTACATTTAACGGGTTCGTACAAACCAACCGGGAATGATTGTGACAATACGCGCGTAAAAGCCCAGGTCTGGACAACCATCCGCCAATTCAGTGCGGTGAAAGCTACCAATATTTTCCTCAATGGGATTCCCTTCGGAGATCGTCTCTCAAATGATAAATAGGATTAAGATAATAAGTCAGCAATGGAGCGGGGTTCAGGCAAGACGCGGTGCGGTTGGAGCAAGACGCGGGGTGGTAATCATCGCTGTAGGGTTTATGGTCGTGTTCCTCGCTGGCTGCTCTTCATTTGCATCTGAATCTCAAAGTGATGTTCCAGGTGACCCGGGATCAGACGTGATGATGCCTGCTGATACGATTGAGCCGCCTACCCGGACACCGACCCCAGTTACGCCCACGGCAACAGTGACACACACGCCACGTCCGACGCAAACTTTCACAAACACAGCGACGGTTACAAATACGCCCACCCCGACTGAAACACCCACTGAAACGGCACCGCCGCCGACTCCTTCGGGTGACGACGCCATTTACGTTTACGCAATACAGGATAAGGTGGATGAGTCTGGCAAGGAAAAACGTGCAAAGTGCGATTTTATTGCCGTACGGTTAAATACGGGAGCCTGGCGTACAGGAGATACCGCGGCTGACGTTTCACGTGCTTTAAAAAGTCTCTTTGTTAAGCGGCAGTGGTTTGGGTCTCTTTATAATCCGGCTTACTTATCGAATATCAGCGTTGATAGCGTTGAATTCAAACCGTTTTCTGGTTTAATCTCCATACGTTTATCCGGAACATATGTGCGTTCAGGTGACCGGTGCGATGACAGCCGCGTTCGGGCTCAAGTCTGGTCCACGATCCGCCAGTTTCCCGAGGTGAAGACGATCTATATCCTGTTGAATGGTAATCTTTTGGGGGATATTTTGGCAACGGGCAAATAAAAGTGCGCCACCGACCTGAGGGGGGCAGGCCGGCAGCGCAAAAGTATTATATCATTAATTCAATATAGTGGAGGGTGTGATTCTTATCTATTTTAGCTTAGGATGAGACAGAATCATGCTTAATTTGTATCCGGTGCGATCAGTCCCCTCCGGCGAGCTTCGGCTATTGCAGCAGCACGAGTGCTCACACCGAGTTTAAAGTATGACACTGATAACAAATTCCGCAGGGTCGAGTGGGCGACGCCCAACTTTTGTGCCAGTTCCGCCGTACTCGCATCTGGATAGGCTGTACATAAAGAGAGCACTTCTCGTTGACGCGTGGATATCGGCTGGTCAAAATCCCTCTGCCGGCTTCTCATCAATTCCTGGTAGGCGAGCTGGCTCATGTAAATACCGCCATCATAGACATTCCTGATAATAGAAGGAAGGCTGCGAATTGCAGAGTGATCCTCTTTTAAAATGTAGCCGCTGGCTCCACCTTCCATCAAAGTATGGATCATGCTGCGTTGAGCGTGCATAGAGATGATGATTACGGATAGTTGGGGGAACTCTTTTAGCAGGTTGGATAGCAGATAAAGGATTGGAAACGGGTTCGGGTTTGTTGGACTGGTAGGCACCTGCACATCGAGCAGTAAAATATCTACCTTGTGCATTTTAAGCGCAGGTTCCAATTCTTCTCCATACAGCATACTTACCACAACTTCAATGTCTGGAGCCTCCAACAAACGAAACTGATAACCGTCGATAACCCCTTGATGGTCGTCAAGTATAGCTACGTGTATTTTTTTCGTTTCGGTCATCTGAGTCTTCCAATCCTGGTACGGGTTATCAGCCTGTCTCAGAGTCACTCCACGTCACCCGAACAGAGGTGCCTCGTGCGGGGGAAGATGAGATGTTCACATGTCCTCTAATGAGCGCTGCACGTTCGTACATACCCGCCAGCCCAAAGTGCTTATTTGCCAGCAGATCGTTGAAATCCGGTGGATTTGTGATTTCGAATCCATCGCCATCGTCTTGGATGAGAATATCCACCAAATGACTCTCTAAATTACCTCTAAGATATATATGTTTGGGATTGGCATGTTTATAAGCGTTGTAGCATGCTTGTTGTACGATACGATACATATGGAGTTCAATCTCGAGGGGATAGCGCTCTTGACTTGGCGGGATTGTTATCACGATCTGGGGACTATTTTCGGAACCGTTTGTTTGTCTTGCCATTAGTTCATCTACCAATTCATCGATGGCAGCACGAAGGCCAAAATTGAGCATGCTGGGGCGAAGGTCGTCGATAATCTCGCGCATTCTGTCAACACTGTTTTGAAATGCCAGCAATAGTTTTTCGTTTGATCGGTCGTCATCTAATGATTGGGCTAACATCGCCATTTGCCCTAAAACGTCGTCATGCAGGTCTCTAGCCAGACGGTTGCGTTCGGTTTCCTGGCGATCGATGTCGTATTGGTGAAGGGCGCGTAAACGTTCAGCCTGATCTATGTTGACCAATGCCAGCGCAGTTTGGTTTATGATTACCTGCAGTGCCTGGATGTCTGCAGGGGAGTAGTAGTCGTCGGGGTCACGACGACCCAACAAACAGATTCCCATTGTATTACTTTCTACGCATAAGGGTAGGGCGAGACGTGCCCACGAACAGGGCAGCTCCTCTCCTCCCGGTCTATCACCAGCAGTGAGTAGTTTTCCACTCTGTTCAAGGAAAATTGGAATATTTTCTGGTCTGGGAAGCTGGTCATTAGTGATGCCGGATTTACATAAGACTTGATACTGCAGAGGTGAATTTTCCTGACCGCTTCCGAATAAGCGTAATAAAGATCCTTGCCGGATCAGCAGGCTTGGGAACACTTCTTCCTTGAGAAGATGTGCCAGGCGCTTTTCGTCGAGACTGGTGATAATACGATTTGTATAGTTTTCGATCAGTTTATCTGGAGGCACGCGGACGCCCAATATGTAGCGTTCTATCATCCTTTGAAAGGAGGGATATACTGATATAGAGATCAGGATCGCCAGTACGATAGCTGTTGCTACGGGTATGGCAACTAAGATAGAACTCAACCACAAGTCGTTGGTTATTAACGCGATGATTACAAATACGCTGAGTAACAGTAATCCATATAGCAGGTAGCTTATGGTTCGATTGTTGCGCAGTTCTAACCCCCCCAAATTCTTGCGGTAAATGATGGTGAAGTAAGCCAACGGCACAATTGGTAAAATTATTGTGGTATATCCAATACTCGCAGGCGGGCGCTTTAGGATTATTAAGACACCGATCATCAGGATGGGTATGGTGACGAAAACGAAGGCCGCGCCCAGGATAGATAAGGCAGGTCGTTGATCAGGTTGACGGATTCCGTGGACCACCAGGAGCAGGATACTGCAAACAACCGCGATCATTAGACCAATCATGGCAGAATTACTTGGTAATACTAAGAATGCTTCCGCTATAAGGAGTAATACGATTGCTGACCATAATCCAATTATGAACGGGCGTGGTATCCGACCAAGAGAACGTGGGAATTCCCAATGTAAACCCAGATAGACCGGGATAGATATCCATAATGCAACCCGGAACATGAATGAGCTAGATTGGATACTTCCTGAAGAGGCAATTCCAGCCACTATCCAGATGGCTGTAAAGTAGTTAAACCCAACTAACAGCCGCTGACGGCTGTCCCTCGGTTGAACTAATAGAGCAGTAGCCGTTCCAATTAACCAAAACACATACGGTATCCATATCAGGGACAAGCGGTGCACGGTTTCTGCCGTGGTAGTTCCTGAGATCATCCATTTGATGTCTAATTCCTGGTTTCCGCGTATCACCTGGAGATCGACGATATCTCCGGGCTGTAAACCTTCAAAGAGTGGAGCGGTAAGGTATGGTTTGGCTTCTTGTAAAACCTGGTTGCCTGCTCGGATTAATATATCACCCTCTTGCAATCCTTTTACGGGGTCCTGCTGATCGAAAATGGCGGTAATCGAATTATCTGAATGTAGGGAGAATCCTGAATAAGGCGCACTGCTGATATATAAATGTGTGTATATACCAATTATTGCCAATACAATAAAAGATCCAAGCAAATTAATGATAGTTTGGACGAATTTTGTAGACATGGTCTTGATCATTCACCATATATAGGAAAGTTTTTTGCATGTGGCTGAAAGTACCTGCACTTCCATATGAACTACTACGATTCGTACAGATAACTGCACACCTAGTGGTCAGTCACTCTGATTTTGATGAATGGGGAACCTGTGTGTCACTGCGAGCGACTTTTGCGAAGCAGTCTCCTCTGTTGCAAAGGGGAGATTGATTCGTAGCAAAGAACGCTCCTCGCAAAGACACATCCATCGCATTCAGTGTGATCGAGTACTAGATATTAACAGATTATTGGTTATATTGTAAGCTATTAGTAAAATTTTAAGGAAAATATTATATTTTACCCTTGCATAATACTTAAACCGGTGGTAATATTTCTCTACGAGCGTTCGGGTGCCCCCCTCACCCGAGCGTTCGTGTTTTAACCAATAAATGGGCGACGGAGTACGTCGCCCATTTATTTCGTTCCCTGTCGGGGCGCAGGGATTTGAACCCTGGACCTCTTGCACCCCATGCAAGCGCGCTAGCCGGACTGCGCCACGCCCCGATAGGAAGGTCACCATTATAGCGCGGAGTAGTTGTTCTGACAACCCTGGCGGGATTATGATTGTGCTGTTAAGCCTGAGATTCAGTGGAAGCGCGATGGTGGAGACATGCAGGTATAATCTGTCTGATGTTTCTGCAATTACTGATCGATGGGTCAAAAAAATTGCGCCCGATTTGGATAATATTTTTCTGCCTTATTTCAATTTCAATAAACGCGTGTGCGGTCAGCCCAATTCTACAGGACTCTTCTACGCGGGAAGGAAACACACCCGCGATTAACCCCGATGAGGGTAATTCAAAGACGGCAACTTCTACGCATACGCCTGTTCCAGGAAACGGTATTTCAACACCCGGAGCCGATATTCCAGTCCAGAATCAAGCTGCGTCTGACCTTATCGAGGAACCGGTCATAGCTGGAGGAACACCCACGCCAATCACCGAATCCCTTATTTGCTCGCCGCTTCAAGATCACGGGTTGGATGAATTACCCGGCATTGTTTCTGCACCCTACGATCCCCCACCGCCAGGTAAAGAGGAACGGCATCACGGTGTTGACTTCTCCTATTATCGACGCGGAGATCGGGAATCTATTCTGGGTGTTGGGGTGCAATCGGTTTTAGATGGAAGTGTATCGGCTGTGATTACGGACGCATTTCCTTATGGGAACTTCGTTATCGTAGAGACCAACGCGACACAATTACCGGCCTGGCTTCAAGAAAAATTAGATATGGAGGGTGGACAATCTCTCTATATGCTCTATGCCCATCTGTCTGAAACATCTCGGTTAAATGTGGGTGAGCCGGTCGTGGGATGCCAGCACCTTGGCAGCGTGGGTAAAAGTGGAAACGCAGGCATACCCCACCTGCACCTTGAGGCGCGTATTGGACCGCAAGGTGCGGTGTTTGATCAGATGGCCTATTACCATGCTCAAACTACCGAAATCGAGCGCAGTAACTACGAACTGTGGCGAACCAGTGGGACTTTTCGCCATGTCGACCCTATTCTACTTCTGGCTCTCGAACAATAAACGTTTTTTCGTAGGCACAACACTTGTTGGTTTATGATCATGTTTTCCGGATTAGCCTGCAGATGGCTTTAACTTAAATTCTCGTTATCGTTTTACTGCATTTGTGCCTGGTTTCTTGCCGGTACCAGGCAGCAGAAATATTGCAGGGATAGCGAATAATGCCAGCACTGCGCTCCAGTAGTAGGCGGTGGCCAATCCAAGATTGTCACCCACGAAGCCGATGGCGATAACTGCAATTGAGCGTAGGATAAATGAAATTGAAAGGAGTAATCCATTACCAACAGCACGGTGATTGGGGAGTTGGTCTTGAACGATGGCCAACAAAACTGGCATAGAGGAAAAAGCGGTGAAGCCCAACAGCAAGAGTACGGGAACGAGCAGCCATCCGTCAATGCTAAGGAAAAGAAATAAGAATATGGATGATGCAGCAGTGCCGACCAGGAGTATTGTCTTTCTACCGATCCTATCGCTTATGGTGCCGCTGGATAAAGCGCCACCGACACCAGCGAACTCAAGGATAGAAAGCGCAAAGGCAGCCAACCAAAGGGTGGCTCCTTCGATCTTCATATAGGTTGGCAGATAGGTCGTCAAAGCAGCCAACATAAAATTCCGAAAAAAGAGGACGATTACCAGAGGTAGATACAGGCTGCGTAAGAATGGTTTTAGCTCTCGGATGCTGCCGCTTTTTGACGATCTCGCAGGCACGCTTCTCAGGCGCCAAAATAAAATGATTGATGCGCCCCATCCCAGCACTACAATCCTGTAAAAGCCATCCAGTGTCCAGATAGAGACCGCCCAAACTGCCAGCAGTGGTCCAACCGTGCGCGCTAATTCTCCGGCTGCCATAAAGAGGCTCATCCCCAGCCCAACCTGTTTGCCGGAAACACGTGCAATTATGGCAGGAGCAGGTGCGTGGAACGCGGCAACGCTCACCCCGGTCGCAAGAAATATGATCACCAGGGCCAGGTAGCTCTGCGCAAAACCAATGCTGCTGATCAACGTAGCGGTGATTGCTGGAGCCAGGATTACAAAATAACGTAAGCTGACCCTATCTGCCAGGTAACCGATGAACGGATTGAGCAAAGCTGGAAGAGATAGGATGGCGGTTAAAGAACCAGCCATTGTCAGGGAGAGAGAAAGCTTTTCTATAAGTACAGGTAATAAGGGAGCAACGGACGCCGTGTAAATATCATGAATGAAATGAGCTCCCACGATGGGCGCAACCTGGCCAGTTTCAAATTGTTCATCGGTGGTTTCTGGAAGGGGAATGGATTCGGTTGTCATTATAGTTGTTGGTGATCCATAATTTTAAGATGGATTATTATAACTGCTTGTATACCTGGAAAGATTGGCTATAATAAGTACACGATGAGAGATAATCAGAAACCAATCCTAAAAGCATACTGGGTGATGGCTGGCAAGTTGATTGCGGGAGAATATCCGGGTTCGTATGATGAAACGATTGCCAGGCGTCGGTTGCATTGGCTGATGTTGAAGGGCGTGAATACTTATCTTGATTTGACCGAACCCGGCGAAGCGGGTCTGAAGCCATATATGCACTTGTTGGAAGAAGAATCCTCACGGGAGGGAGTCGAAGTAAATCATACCCGCATTGCAATACCGGATATGAGTATAACCACTAAAGGACAGATGGCGCGCATCCTCGACACTCTGGACAGTCACATTGGTGCTGGTGATACAGTTTACCTGCATTGTTATGGCGGTAAGGGGCGAACGGGTATGGTAGTGGGATGTTACCTGGTTCGGCATGGAATGACGGGAGAAGCGGCTCTGGACGAGATCATTCGTCTGAGGGAAGGGATCCCGGGAACCAAGGGACCTTCACCCGAGACGATGGAACAAAACGATATGGTTCGTAATTGGAGAACCGGCCAGTAATTTATTGACGTAGACGAAAATCGGGAAAGACAGTGGTATGACATGGCAACCCGAAAACCATACTCGAGAGCAAATGGCAGAACAGCGCCCCGAAATTTTGTTGGAGTGTTTTCGTCATACTTGGCTCAACCTTAACCGACTTTAGTAAACATCAATAGGAGAAAATTGATGACCCACATATATGCTGTTTCGGATGCAACAGGGATTACTGCCGAGCGGGTTGTCCGCGCGGCAACGGTGCAGTTCGACGATCACAACCTACAGATCACGCGTTATGGTGCCGTTCGAGACCCAAAGCGAATTAGTGAGATCGTAGCAGAGGTCGCTGACACGGGTGGATTTGTGGTGCATACTTTTGTCTATGAAGACCTGCGCAATGCGATGCTGACGGAAGGCCGTTCTCAAAATGTGATTACTATTGATCTGATGGGACCACTATTGGCACGTCTGAGCGAGCTGCTTGCTACAGCTCCAAGGTCTGAACCGGGTCTATTCCAACCTTTTGACGCCGCCTACCTGCAAAGGATTGACGCCATAAACTACACCGTACGGCATGATGATGGAATAAACATCGATGACTTGGGACAGGCTGAGATCGTGTTGGTGGGTGTATCCAGAACATCGAAAACCCCTTTGAGTGTTTTTCTGGCTTACCGGGGTTGGCGCGTGGCTAATGTCCCAATCATGCTCGGTATGGAACCCCCTGCTGCCCTATTCACTTTGCCACGCCGGCGTGTGGTGTGCCTGGTCGTCAAGCCGGAACGTCTGACAGAGCTGCGAATGGCACGCGTAGATAGGATGGGGACGCGCGCCTCAGGATACGCAGACCTGGAGTATATTCGCGACGAAGTAGCATATGCCTATCGTATCTTTGAACGTCGTCGAGACTGGCCGCTGGTGGACGTAACCTCCAAGCCACTCGAGGAAGCCGCAGCCGAAGTTGTAGCACTCATCGGCGGGGGTGTACAGGTGCGAGGCGAATTGGATTTCGGGATCTGAACGTTTGTTGGGTGTTTTTTTACGAACATCCTGCGCCGGGTTAGCCGCTAGCCGATGCTGTTCTGAATGCATCGCTTCCTGGGATTGTTAAGCAGCGTTTTGGCTGGCATTGATACTGAATTCAGATATCTGCCCATTAAGTTAGCCACGCTACGTGAGATGCCTTCACCAGGTTAGTGCATTGTCAAGAATTGGTTTTTAAATTAGCGGCAGATCGCGGCATCAGTGACGAAGCTTCTACGTTTCGTTTAGGACCTATTCTTCCTTATCTTTCAAGCCTGACAGAACACGCGGCCTAATTTTTGGCTGATTCGTTTTTAGAAATAATTATTTTTATGACTGAACAAATACTCGATCCGGAAAGGCAGACAAAGGCGAAGCAATTGGCGCGCATTCAACGGCGGGTTATGCTCTTTGAGCTGTTGCTTGGTTTTGCGTACAGCCTGGCCTGGCTATACTTTGGTTGGTCAACGGCGCTCAAGCAAGCTTTGCTGTCTGTCACATCGAACGACTGGCTGCTTGTGCTGGGTTTTGGGGCAGTCTTTGCTGGTATATACGCGCTGGTCAGCTTGCCTATCGTTTACTATGATGGTTTTGTGCTGCCGCATCGCTTCGGCTTATCAACCCAAACGTTTCGCAATTGGGTGGTTGACCAGATAAAGGGTGCTGCCCTGGCAGTCGTTCTGGGAAGCACCCTCTTAGAAGTTATATACTTCGTTTTAAGAGCCGCGCCGGACACCTGGTGGTTGTGGGGAGGTTTGATTTTGCTCATCTTCAATGTCCTTCTAGCAAATTTAGCCCCAATTATTTTTATGCCCATTTTTTATAAATTTCAGAAGCTGGGTGAAGAATTTGCGGAACTGGTGGCGCGTTTGATGCGCCTGGCTGAAAATGCGGGTACACAGGTACGGGGTGTGTATAAATTTGATATGAGCAGCCGGACGACTGCGGCCAACGCGGCCTTAACCGGGCTTGGAAGGACGAGGCGCATCATTCTGGGCGATACGTTGTTGGATGAATTTACTACGGACGAGATTGAAACGGTCCTTGCGCATGAACTGGCTCATCATGTGTACAAGGATATACCGGTGGGAATTGTAATTCAAAGCCTGTTAACGATGGGGGGATTATTCCTGGCTTCTATAGGCTTGGTATGGGGTACGGAAACCCTTGGATTCGACGGACCATGGGATGTAGCAGCGATGCCGCTACTCGTGCTGGTATTAGGATTTTACGGTTTGATTACCATGCCTTTGGAGAATGCCTATTCACGCTGGCGAGAGCGGCGTGCAGACAGGTATGCTTTGCGTGCAACGAATAATGGGGAAGCTTATGCCTCCGCATTGGTCAGACTTGCGAACCAAAACCTGTCAGACGTTGACCCGGAACCCTGGGTGGAGTTTATGTTTTATTCTCACCCTGCATTGGGTAAGCGCATCGAAATGGCGGAAAATTATTCTGCCGCAAGGTAAACACGATCGATTCTTTAACCAGATAGGGTGTTGCGCGAAAGGGTAGTTCGCCCAACACCCTGTCCAATCATTTATTTCTACGGCAAGCAGCTATTGATAATGACGGATTATTTGCTCGGGATAATGATCCAAAAAAGGAAGTAAATAATCAACCCCGGGATACCTCCCGGGATCAGGGAAATCAGAAAGGCGATCCGGAACCAGATTGGGCTAATTCCGAAGAACTCTGCCAGACCGCCACACACACCGGCGATGATGCGGTTGCTGTGTGAGCGACGGAGCGGACCTCTACTGCTTGACATTTGTGTGCCTCCAATATTCTGAATCCATCTTCTTAATGGTCTAAAATGTGAAAGCCACTCCCTACCTTGCTCTTTTGCAAGATTAGCGGCAATCTCTTTCATTAATTAATACGGATAATTCAGGGAATGGTTGCAATTAGTATAACTTGACTGCGATTATTATCCCGTCTCCGCCCGGATAAATCGTGCTCATGACGCGGGGTTCGTGGGAAACTTTGAGATTAAAGGCATGCATGGCCTTTGTGCTCTCATCCATTGAATTTAGGGACGCAACCTGTCCACCACGCAAAACGTTATGGGCAGTGATCAAAGCGCCGACGGTCGTGTGTTCCAGCGCCCAATCGAAATAGGATGGATAACCGGCTTTTTCGGCGTCAATGAAGACGAAGTCAAACGGCAGTTCGTTCGATAGGGTCTGGAGAGTACGATGGGCGTCTCCAACCCTGACTTCCACACGGTCGAGTACACCTGCAGTGGCGAAATGTTCACGAGCTACTTCTGCGTGGTGCTGCTCTTTTTCTAATGTGATCAGTTTGCCACCTTGTACCAGCCCGCGAGCGATCCAAATTCCGCTGTATCCTCCCAATGTGCCGATTTCTAAAGCTCTCCTTGCGCCACTCGCACGCACCAGCACCTGTAAAAATCGCCCCTCTTCAGGCTGGATGCTGATGGCGGGTAAGCCTTTTTGTGGAGTGTTGTCGCGCGTCGTTCTCAACCCCTTATCCTGGACGGCGTAAAGTTTGGATATGTACTGGCTTACCGAATCCTTATCGCTTGGCATATCTTATATCACCTGCGTAGATTACCCGCTTTAATTACCATTTCTCCCGGTGAGCGGATTCATCATATGGGCGGCGGCCTCCTTTTTGTGGAGGTGAAGTGATTACCTCGGGTGACAGCGGATATCCGAATGAGATGGCTATGCGGATTTGCATGTCCGAAGGAAACCCCAGGAGTTGGCGAGCTTGATCTGTTTCGTATATGGTAGCCAAGCAGGAAGCAATGCCTCTCTCCCAGGCGGCCAGCTGCATATAGGCTGCTGATTGACCTGCATCAAACATAATGCTGAAGCGTTGTTCCGGGGGTGGTGTAATGATGGCGACTCCCAAGGCAGCGCCTGCGAGATGCCCGGCAAATGTCCCTAATTTGGATAGGGCGATTAAGGTTTTCTTGTTTTGAATGGCGATGAAGTGCCACGGTTGTGTGTTTTTCGCGGATTGGGCCCGGCGTCCTGCGTAAAGGATAGCTTCTGCTGATTCTTTGGGGATTGGTTTGTCCAAAAACTGCCTGACGGCGCGCTTTGTCTTGATTGCTTCGTTTACGTTCATGATAAACCCATAGCCTTTGAGAGCCTTTCGTATTCTAGGTGTTCATCAAATAATGCTTTGAACTGGTTCAATTTTGCCGTCTGTCCCAATCGTGTTTTTCCATAAATGGTCTCAATTTTTTCGATGGTTTCCATGGTGTCGCTGCGAACGAGCAGTATCGACACACCAAATTCTTCTGCCTGCTTGATAACTAAACCGCTGGGGCGCAAATTCCCTGTCAGGATAAGGCACGTTGTGGAAGTTTCCAGCGCTACCAACTGGATATCAGTCCGATCCCCACCTGTAATTACGGCTTTGTGCCTGTATTTTCGAAGGCGACTTAATGCAGCTTCCGCCGTCATTGCCCCGACAGTTAAGTTCTCTACCAGTGCTTGCGACCGGTAGTATTTGGTCAGCACTTCTGCATTCAGCACACTTTTTAGCTCGCCAACCGTTAAAGCAGCCAGAGATCGTACTTCGGGTATAACGCCCAATACTGGAATATCACGTTTCTCGAAATAGGGTACCGCCATATCCATGACAAAATCGAACACTTCAGCAGGTATCCTGTTCAGGATGATGCCGCACATGCCATCCCCTAAGCGAGTCTGAGCCGCCAGGGTGTCGTCGAACAGGCGTACTTCATCCCTGTAGCGGATGACCACCAATATCGTGCTGCCGAGATCTTTTGCCACCATAGGCGTTGGCAGACCGACTACGTACCCCTCACGCAGACTTCCTCCTCCTTCTAGCAGGAGTATATCCTGTCCTGCGGCGGCTTTCTCATATGCTGCCTGGATCTTTGGCAGGAAATCACTTTTATTGTCACTCGTCAGATGGACACGCAGCATTTCCGGTGTCAGGACAACAGGAGACAACTCCCATGGATCAGCGGGTAGTTCGAGGACTTCCTTGACGAAGGCAGCATCTTCGTCAGCCACATGCCCTTGTGTAAGCCAAGGCTGCAGACTGAGGGGTTTAAGGTATCCGACCTTATAGCCTTCACTCTGGAAGCGTTTACCCAATGCTAAGCAGACAGCAGTTTTTCCGGAATATTGATTAGTAGAAGTCACATATAATGATTTCATAAAAGTTCTCCTGGTTAAAACCCTAATCCTCTTTCATTATGAGGCGCATGTCAATAGCGATGGCGCCTTGATTTTCTTCATAAACCATCAATGGGTTGATGTCCAATTCCACAATTTCTGGGAAGTCCAGGACAAGTTGCCCTATTCGCAGTAGTGTGTCCACGATGGCTTCTTTGTCAGCAGGCGGCATTCCGCGCACTCCGTCCAAGAGGGCGTGGGCGCGTATTTCGTTCATCATGTCTTGGGCTTCTTCTTTAGATAACGGAGCTACCCGAAATGTGACATCTTTTAAGGTCTCTACATATATGCCACCCAGCCCAAAGGTGATCAGTGGGCCAAATTGGGGGTCACGATTCATTCCCACGAGCACCTCAAGTCCGCCTGCCGGAACCATCTCCTGGACGAGGCAGCCCCAGAGGCGTGCTTCTGGGACGTAGCGCTGCGCCCGGTACATCATCAATTCGAACGCGTCTCGTACATCCTCAGCGTTGCTCAGACCAACTTTTACCCCTCCCACATCCGTCTTGTGCAGGATGTCTGGGGAGGCGATTTTTAATACCACCGGATACCCGATGTCGGAGGCGAATTCGACCGCCTGGGCGGGTGTTTCGGCTACAATGGATCGTGGAATACGCATTCCGTAGGCTTGTAGAATACCGCGCGCTTCCGCATCACCGATTGATAAGCGACCTTCTTGCCGAACTTGTTCAAATATCTTTTGCGCAGCTTTACGATCGACGTCGAAGTTTACATATTCAGGTGTCGGTCGTTGAAGAATGCGGCGATAATCCGCTTTGCCCCTCAAAGCGCGTGCTGCTCGCTCTGGGAATGAATAATTGGGCACATTATATGTAGTCAATATGTCGATCCCACTTTTAACCTGTTTTTCACCCATAAAGCAGGCCAGAATCGGTTTTTCGGTTTTTTTAGATAGTTCTCCAACTGCCGTGGCGGTCTCATCGATCTCTGTCATTGCCTGTGGTGTCAGAAGCACCAATATCCCATCCACATTAGGATCGTTAATGATGATCTCGAAAACGAATTTATAACGATCGCTCCTTGCATCTCCTAAGACATCCACTGGATTGGCCGCGCTGGCCGCATCAGGCAGGTACTGTACCAGCGCCTGGATGGTGTGTCCTTCAAAGCGGGCCATCGTTAGCCCGGCGCGTTCCAGGGCATCCGTAGCCAATATGCCAGGACCGCCTGCATTGGTGATGATAGCAATCCTATTGCCCTGTAATGCAGGCTGGTAACCAATCGCCGCAGAAACATCGAATAATTCTTCCATCGAGTTAACGTGCAACACGCCTGCCTGGCGAAAGGCAGCCTGGTAAGCTTGTTCAGATCCGGCCAACGAGCCTGTGTGTGAGGAGACAGCCCTCGAACCAGATTGAGTAACGCCCGACTTGATGGCTACAACGGGTTTGTGTCTCGTCACCTCACGAGCGACTTCAATAAACTTTTGCCCGTTGGTCATGCCCTCGGTGTAAATCATAATTACTTTCGTGTTCGAGTCGTCTTGCCACGCATAGAGTAGATCGATTTCATCCACGTCGGCTTTGTTACCAAGGGATACGAATTTTGATAAACCCAGACGCCCCGCCAGAGCGATATCGAGAACAGCTGTCCCCAAAGCTCCGCTCTGTGACATGAACGCCATTGGCCCGTTGGGTGGTGTGCCAGAAGCGAATGAGGCGTTTATGGGGGTATTGGTATCGATCACCCCCAGGCAATTCGGGCCTATCAAACGGAGTCCATATTGCTCTGCAATTTCTATCAATTCCAGCTCGCGTTCCAATCCCTCTTGACCAGCTTCCCGAAAACCGGCGCTGATAACAATAGCGGCCGAGATACCCTTTTCCCCGCATTCGCGCAAGATTGAAGGCACATAAGGATATGGTATGACGATCACAGCAAGGTCGATCGAGCCTGGTACTTCTTTGACAGATGAATATACTTTGAGTCCCAGGATTTCTTCAGCGCGCTGGTTTATTGGATAGACTTGCCCGTTTTTTCCGTATCCCCCTTCGACAAGATTCTTTAAAACAGCGTGACCAAGTTTTGTTGGGTTGCTTGATGCGCCGATTACCGCAACGGAGTTGGGACGGAAAAACGAGTCTAACATTCCTACTTTATCGATTTCAGTCATGTTAATTTAAGACCGTCCTGTTGACGTATAAAGACTCCTTGAACATCCAACCTCCAATGATCAACTTCCTTATAGTTTGTAAGGATGAAGCAATCGGAGTGCTCGAGGAGCCTGAAATATTATTTGAGATATATCTTGTATCTCATCTGTGCTCATCATATCGCAGCGGATATTATACCGCTCTGGCTTCTTCGTGGGGAGCACAAAATGTTAACCTTTTATTTATTCAGAATTGTAATCACCACGGTGACCCGTTCGGATAACGGGTTTAGTTGTAACGATATCGTCGCTTTACGATCAGGTTTAAGGTAGTTTAGCTGGGCGTTGCTTTCGGTGATAAAGGTGCCTTGATCTGAGATGGTCCATTCATTCTTCTGCATTTCAGTCACATAAAATTCTGTTAGCGTTTTCAGAGCAAATGTAGAAGAGAAGGAAACAAAGTTAGGCGAGCTAATAAATTTATCTATATCGCCTTGCGGGATTGGGATGCTGTCAGGCACTACTGCGTTATTGGGACCGGCTCCCCCTTCTGTCGGCGTAAGTGTCTCTTTGGGTACGGGTAATGTTTCATCGCCTGATGCGGTATTTAATACCGCAGTGCGCGCCTGGGCGGTTGCAAACGCTGCGGCTGTTGCGACAGGGTCGACACCGCCAATTTGTGTCGCCAGTGTTTGAGCGGTTGCCAGGAGATCCATGTTGCTCTGTGATGATATCGATGATGTTGGAGTGGACTCATGCGAAGCGCTCGCTTGAGGATCTGTCTCGGGGATAAGTGCACAGCCAGCCGAAATGAAAAGCAGCAGGACAAGTAGAAGACCATTGAGTAAATGTGATCCATGAGATACTTCTTTAGAAATGTGACCGTTCATTTGCTCCTCACGGGTTAACTTAATAAACCTTTTGCCAATTCTTCTAGACCATCCAGATCATCCAGGTTAAGCCATTGAAGCATCACGCGTTGGAGGCCGGCATCAGTGAGTTCCCCGAGCTGATCTGCGATCTCCGAAGCAGTACCTACGATTATGCCACGCTGGCGCAGTTGGTGGATGGTGCGCTTTCCTTTGTAACGCTCTGCCACTTTCTTTTCTGCTTCGGTTGAATCTTTTCCGTACACAATTCCTGTCATCATTGAACGGCGTACATCGGAAGGATTACGTCCTTCTAACGTGATCAATTTATCCAGGTGAGTATTGAGTTCGGAATATTCGCCGGTTGGAACAAATATGGCGTTCCACTCGCTGGCATAACGAGCTACCAGGGGTAGGGTTCGCAATTTACCATTGCCTCCGATTAAAATTGGAGGTCCTGCGTGTCGTTGAGGACGAGGTAACAAGATCGCCTCATTTAGATGGTAATACTCCCCCGTGAAATCAACCGGGGTGTCACTCTCCAACAAGCGGGTGATTATTTTTAGCCCCTCCTCAAAACGCTCGAAACGTTCGGGTACTTCCAATAGGTCGAAGCCGAAATTATTATGTTCACGCTCCTGCCATCCGGCACCAAGCCCAAGGGTAAGGCGACCGTTTGACAAGTCGTCTACAGCGGATGCCATGCGTGCGGTGAAGGTAGGTTGGCGGAATGAGATGGGTGAGACCAATGGGCCAAACTGGATCCGCTGGGTGTTGCTTGCCAGCCAAGTCAGGGACACCCACAACTCGAGAGAGTCGATATCTGGCGCGCTGCTGTTAGTGAAGTGATCTGAGCGGTATAAACCGGCAAAACCCAGATCCTCAACGGCTTTAGCGATACGTTGCCAACGTGACCAGTTTAATCCATTTTGTCCTTCGAGCATAATTGCGATTTCTACCATTGTGGTTATTCCCTGTCATTTAAGAATTTTTTAGGTAACGAGTATACCCTGGTGAGTGACTAATCATGCTCTTTAATCAGCGTTTCTGCCTTTTCTACCAGTTCACGGTTGCCGATAAATAATGGCGTTCGTTGGTGCAGATAATCCGGCTCGATGTCCATGATATTCTGCTTGCCATCGGACGCATAACCGCCTGCTTGCTCGGCGATGAACGCTAATGGTGCGGCTTCATATAATAAACGTAATTTACCGTTGGGTTGTTCCGGATCCTTGGAATCTGCCGGATAGTAGAAAACGCCACCCGCGAGCAGGTTGCGGTGGAAATCAGCTACAAGGGAGCCGACATAGCGCAGGGACAAGCCCTCCTTCTGATCATCGAGTACCTGCAGGTAATTTGTATATTGCCGGACTCCTTCACTCCAACACAATCTATAGCCCAGATTGGCGCTGAAGTATTTACCGCGTTCCGGGATTTGGATGTGCGGGTGTGAGAGTAAAAATTCACCAACAGAAGGGTCAAGAGTGAAACCATGCACGCCTTCCCCGGTTGTGTAAACGAGCATGGTGCTGCTGCCATAGATGAGATAACCTCCTGCCACCATCTTTCGCCCAGGTTGCAGAACGTCCACTAATTTACCCGGTCCGTCATCGCTGATTCGGTGATAGATAGCGAAGATCGTCCCCACAGGGATGTTGAAATCAATGTTCGATGAGCCATCCAAAGGATCATATAAAAGAACATACTTGCCGGTCGGATACTTGTCGGGAATGGGCAAAATTTCCTGGTGTTCTTCCGATGCCAGAACGGCAAGACGACCGGTATGTTCATTCAAACGGTAGATGGTTAAATCTGCCAACCGGTCCAGTTTCTGTACAACTTCTCCCTGGATGTTGATTTCTTCAGTACGCCCCAATATCTCCGCCAATCCTGCTCTTGTGGTCTTGCTGGCGATGACCTTACCGGCCAAAGCGATATCATAGAGCAGGTTGGTAAGCACGCCGGTCGCTTCGGGGTGTAGTTTTTGTCCCTCGAGAAAATGGCGTTCTATGGTTGTGATCTGATAAGGCTCAGAACCTTGAACATTCATGCGCTCTCTACTTTGCTGATTGGGTTAGGGTAGGCTGTCACCTGGAAGGTTGGGAACGATGTTCTATTCTTAAACCCCGGACCCCAGTTTATCTTTCTTCTTCCATTATACAATGTCATAGACCTTAAATCCAGCCTTCTAACATATATTTAACCGCTGGTGTTTATGATGATGTCTTTGTGACCCAGTAAAATCACACTAGATCCGTCAATGCAATCCATTCGCCCGGATGTTCATTCATAGATAATCCCCGGACAAGCTTTCCTGTGCCCACCAGCTTGTTAATCACCCTTTCAGCGACGGGGGATTTCCAGCCGAACAGCTTCATTACATCCCGTTGCTGTGCAGCGCCAACGGAGAGAAAATACAACTCGGTAAGCTTTAGGCGTGCCTGCTCTTCGCTAATTTTCCGGGCCAATTGCGGTAGTTTTGGGTAATGATGAGCAACGATATCATATACGAAAGCATAACGCCAGCCTCCCGCCTGGCTCACACCGATAGGCATGATTTTAAAATCAGCCTGTAAGTAGGCTATTGCTCTATCGAAACGGCTATCGCTCGCACGGCTTGTCATGTGCGCTTTTTTCCTCAGAGCGATAGTGTTGAGGGGGCCGTTTTCGAGCAGTGTCTTGTAGATCGTTCTGGCTTCTTTAGTCATGCGCCCCTGTTCGTATAATGTCAGGTAATCGTGTTCTGGAGAACCATAGTTTTCGGAGAGGGCGTAAAAATAGGGGGCAATATCCATCGAGATCATGGTCGACTTTTTGCGCAGTATTTTTGCGTAATACCAAATCCCTTTTCCGAGCAGTTCATCTTTCCAACCCCAGGTGACATGACCGGGATCGTCATGTTCAGATGCAACGGAACGATCTCCAGCCGTTGCCACCCATAAGCTGGGCAGCATAATACCTTTAATGGGCCAGAAATATACGAATCCTCTTTGATTGACGAATTCGATTGCTTCGCTCAGGTCCGAAAGCCTTAATTCAGGTGATTGGCGGTAGGTACAAGCCCGGTATTTTTCAGTTTTTCCAGAAAGTAGTGATTTCATGGTCTGTGTAGATTTATTTTTATACCACGATGGAAGCGGAATGGAGGTCAGGTGTGAGTGAATTACTGATCATTGCATTGAAGGCTAAACCAAATCAGCGATCAGACAATGTAAGAGAAGTTTAGTAACTTATGCAACGATAAGTAGATCCACAACTAGCGCCAAGTGTTACGAATAATAAGATGGAAAGAATGAGAGATAATCGTTTCTACTTACGTCTCAATGGTTGCGTTCCTGAAATTGAGAAGTTATCGCCCCGAGAAATCCGCCCCGCTGAAGATGGGATGAGCTTAATAAATATTCACTCGTGTGCCTAAACCGGTGCGCTCCCAGTCGGATGGACTTTCGATTTCAGTGTCGAATAGGGGAGTCGTCCAGCGGAACAGCCACTTGGCATCTTCGTTGCGCATATTGACGCAGCCATGGCTCATCTGCAAGCCAAAATTGTTATGCCAGTAAGTC
>Ga0209013_10001150_pt1 | contig 24469 bp, 23 predicted proteins | sample Cruoilmetagenom2_FD_187291 | JGI IMG/M metagenome (GOLD analysis project Ga0209013, IMG submission 187291) | Oil polluted marine microbial communities from Coal Oil Point, Santa Barbara, California, USA - Sample 2 (SPAdes) (version 2) | ecosystem: Environmental > Aquatic > Marine > Oil seeps ... | reverse complement strand
AGGACCATAATACGGTCCTTTTCTCTTTTTAATCTATAACTTGGGAATACTTAATTGTCGAATGTTTATGTTTCAGAACAAGGAGATTGTGGAAAGATAATCCTTGTAGGGGATTGTTTTTTACATGTTCATCGCCTTACTTATCCTTAACATACTATCCATGCTTTATTTGTCCTGAATCAGATTAATCTATATGTAAACAATATAAGACATGGAAAAGGAAATCTTACTTAATGAAATGGGGATTACAAATAATGAGTTTAACTCCTACGCAAAGAATAGAATTACATGGCTTTAATAACCTAACAAAGTCATTAAGCTTTAATATGTATGATATTTGTTATACAAGAACAAAGGAAGAACGAGAGGCGTATATTGACTACATTGATGAGCAGTATAATGCGGATCGGTTAACAAGTATATTAACCAAAGTGGCTGATATTATAGAAGCGAACGTCTTAAACATTGCCAAGCAGGACTATGAGCCTCAGGGAGCAAGTGTAACAATTCTTGTGTCAGAAGGACCCGTAGATGATTCTCCTATGGAATCTTTTAAAGAATCACCAGGACCAGTTCCTGAAACGGTTTTAGGTCATTTGGATAAAAGTCATATAACGGTCCATACGTACCCTGAATACCATCCAGATGAAGGAATTAGTACATTTCGAGCAGATATTGATATTTCAACATGTGGAGAGATTTCTCCTTTAAAAGCTTTAAATTATTTAATTCATTCATTTGAAACGGATGTTATGGTAATGGATTATCGCGTTCGCGGCTTTACCAGAGATGTGAAGGGTCATAAATTATTTATTGATCATGATATTAACTCCATTCAAAACTACATCCCAGTAGATTTAAAAGAAAACTTTGATATGATCGATGTAAATGTATACCAAGAAAATATTTTCCATACAAAATGTAAGTTGAAGAACTTTGATTTAAATAATTACTTATTTGGTTATACAGAAGACGGCTTATCAGAAGAAGAAAAAATTTCAATTACTCAGAAGTTGAAGAAAGAAATGGATGAGATTTTTTACGCGAAAAATATGTCGCGTGAAGATGATAAAGCTTTTTAAATTGATAAGGCAAGAAGAATGGACCAAAGACTGTAGACAAACTCTCGTTTAATTTGAGTTTGCTTTGCAGTCTTTTATTTTAGGTTGAAATAAAGAAATTTATTTCTGAAATGTACGCTCATCACCTTGTAAGTAATACGAATGAAATGACCGACTCTATAGGAAAGAGAAGAAGTCGAAATCCACTCAGGCTAATAGCTCGAGTTAGTTCGGCGCGAGCCCACGGAATGCGGTCATTTAATGAACCTATAAAAGAAAAAAGACTGTAAACAAACCATTTTCATGAGTTTGTCTAAAGTCTGAAAGGACCAATAAAATGGTCTTTTTTTCATATTTATTTTTGTTTTACAACCAACCACGTTCATATTGGACAGCTGATTTAATCTCTGTTCTTAATTCTTTTGCAGCACGATATGGCCAATACGGATCTCGTAATAATTCACGTGCCAAGAAAATTAGATCAGCACGATCATTTTTTAATATTTCCTCTGCCTGTAGTGGGGATGTAATCATTCCCACTGCACCTGTTGCTATAGGAGTCTCGTGTTTAATGGTTTCAGAGAATGTCACTTGATAACCAGGAAAGGAATCAATGGATGCTGGCACATTAGCACCCGAGCTCACATCAATTAAATCGACATCTTGTTCTTTCATCCATTTTGTCATCGTTACATAAGCTTCTGGTGTCATTCCGCCCTCTGTGTAATCATGGGCAGAAATGCGAACAAATAATGGACCTTCCCATACACTTCGCACTGCATCAATCGTTTCTCTTAGCATGCGGTATCGATTTTCTTCACTGCCACCGTATTCGTCCGTTCGTTTATTTGTTAAAGGGGATAAAAATTCATTGATTAAATAGCCATGAGCGCCATGCAGTTCAATGACATCGAATCCAGCTTTTTTAGAACGGATAGTTGCTTCTTTGAAAGCTTCAACTGTTTCTTTAATATCCGTTTTAGTCATTTCATTTGGAGTTTTATAATTCTCATTAAATGCTAGTGGGGAGGGAGCGTAAATATCTCCATCAACGGTCGCTTTTCGTCCGGCATGGGCAAGTTGAATTCCGGTTTTAGCACCATGTGATTTCATTAAGCTGACCAGTTCAGTTAGTCCACTAATGTGATCGTCACTCCAAATACCTAAATCTTGTGCAGAGATACGTCCCTCCGGTTGAACTGCTGTAGCCTCTAAAAGTATTAAGCCTACTTGACCGACAGCACGTGTTGGGTAGTGGATACGATGCCAATCTTGGACTTGCCCATCTTGATTGTGACATGAATACATGCACATTGGTGCCATCACAATCCTATTTTTAAAAGTGACATCTTTAATTGTAAATTCATCAAATAATTTAGCCATTTTAATTATCCTCCTCTTATGTATATGAGGTAGTATAGCAAAGTTATCCTAAATATAGTGCATCCCAAGCTCGCGTGATCGTTTTTCAGCTTTATTCAAACAGTTAGCAATTATGTCTTCAAAATTACACTCTTGTAGTAATTGAATACCCGCTTCTGTTGTACCGCCTGGACTAGTTACTTGTTTTCGTAAAGTAGCAGGTGACTCACTTGATTGTTTCAACATCTCCGCGGATCCAGCAATTGTCTGTATGATCAACTCTCGTGCAACTTGTTGATTAAGCCCGTTTTTAATTGCTGCCTTTTCAAAAGATTCTACAAGGTAATAGATATAAGCAGGTCCACTTCCGGCTAAAGCTGTCACGATATGCAATTGTTCTTCATCTACTTCTTTTACTAATCCGATGGTGTGCAAAAGTTGAAGAATTTCTTTTTTCTCTGTACTTTTCATCTGATTATTCCATGCGACAGCACTAGCTGACATACCGATAGTAGCAGAGGTATTCGGCATGCATCGACAAATTGGTCTTTTTCCTAGTCCACTTTCAATCGTTTGCATAGGTACACCCGCCATTATGGATAACACTACCGCAGTAGAAGGCAAGAGGGAGGCGATTGCTTGTATGCCGTCTTGTGCATCTTTTGGTTTCATTGCTAATATAACCAAATCGGCTTTCTTCCAGATATCCGTATGATCGCTAACTAGCTGTATGCCGTATTTTCCCTTTAGAGAAGACAATTTACTGTGATCTGATTTATTCATTACATAAATATTTTCGGGGAAAACCGTACCCTCTTTCACCCAGCCATGAATCATTGCCTGTGCCATGGAACCCGCTCCAACAAATACAATCGTCTTCATCTCTACTCCTCCTTTCAAATCCATAAAAAAATGCGCTCTCATCCTAATAAAAGGACGAAAACGCATGTCTCCGCGGTACCACCTTGTTTTGCTCAACATTCGAGCACAACTTATTCCTTCTTATCGCGAAGGCACGACCATGTTTACATGGTAGCTCCAAAGTAGGTTCATCTTGTGAGCGGGAAGTGAGTCTTTCAGCCGATGGACACACTCTCTTTATTCCTTCAACGCGATTACTGATCTTTTTCAAAGCCTGAATATGTTCTAAAGTATTGAAAGTATAGACTTATCTTATAAAGGATGTCAACTGCAAAAGATGACGAGGTTCTTGAAAACTTGTACAATAGAGTGAATAGTTATTCATTTAAGGAGAATGCCATATGATACATAAACTTATTTTACCAACCCCCTTTGCTGTTGGGGATGTAAATGCCTATTTACTAAAAGATGACTCGTTATCCTTAATTGATGCAGGTCCTAAAACACCTGATGCGTATGAAGCCATAGAGCGTGGGATAAAAGCAGCGGGTTATTCGTTTAAAGATATAGAGCAAGTATTTCTAACCCATCATCATCCAGACCATGCAGGATGGATTGATGCATTTCCACAAGCTAAAGTGTATGGACATGTCTACAATGATCTTTGGTTAACACGTGATCCTGCATTTTTTGTTTACCATGATGAGTTTTATTTAGAACGCTTAATTGAAGAAGGGGTTCCTGAAAAGTACCACTCATGGGTTGAAAAAATGAAGCGTCCTGTTGCTTTTCTAGGTAACCGTCCACTTGATGTGACGCTTGAAGAAGGAGATTCACTACCTGGACATCCGGGTTGGACAGTCATTGAAACGCTCGGTCATGCTCAAAGTCATGTGTCTTTTTGGCATGCAGAGAACAAAGAAATGATTGGTGGAGACCATATACTAGAAAAAATTTCGTCCAATCCGTTGATTGAGCCGCCATTAGATCCTAGTGCTGGACGTCCTCAAGCCATGCTTCAATACAATGAATCCTTAAGAAAAGTTTTAGCTATGCCTGTAGAGAAAATCTACAGTGGTCATGGAAATGAAGTAGTCAATGTTCATGCGCTCATTGCTCATCGCTTAGAAAGACAACATGATCGTGCCATGAAAGTGCATGCGATGATTGCTGAGCAACCCCTGACTATCTTTGAATTGACTCAGAAACTATTTCCTAGTGTGTATGAAAAAGAACTTGGTTTAACCCTTTCAGAAACAATTGGACAAGTGGACTATTTGCTGGCAGAAGGACTCGCCATTGAGTCACGTGACCAAAATGGAGTTTTTAGCTATGCGCAAGCTTAAAGCATTAGTTACTGGGGCAACCAGTGGTGTGGGAATGCAAGTTGCAAAGAATTTGCATGCCTCCGGATACATCGTTTATGCAACAGGTCGTTCAAAAGTGGTGCTACATGAACTTGCATCGCTCGGTATCCACACAATCGAAGCAGACTTATTAGAAGACCATGCAATTGACCATATCTTGAGCCAATGTCCGACATTTGATGTTGTTGTTTTTTCTGCAGGGATTGGCACATTTGCATTATCACACGAAACGACAGATGAACAAATTGAACAAATGATACGCGTCAATGTAACGGCTCCTATGAAAATGACCAGTCGAATTTTACCAAAGATGATGGAACAAAAATCTGGACATCTCATCTATGTAGCTTCGCAAGCCGGAAAAATTGCAACGCCTAAAGCTTCTGTTTATGCAGCAACCAAACACGCCCTTCTTGGATTCGCAAACGCTACTCGTATGGAAGTTCAGCAGTATGGAATTAATGTGACGACGATAAATCCAGGACCCATAGATACACCGTTCATAGACTTAGCAGATGCAACAGGGACTTATAAAACGTCTTTAAAAAAGTTCTTATTGTCCGTAGAAGAAGTTTCAAATGCGATTGTACGCGTAATTGATCGGCCAGTACGTGAAGTGAATTTACCATGGTATATGGGAATTTCGAGTAAAGCATATGCTATGGCACCTGGAATTATAGAGCGAGTCGGTCGAGAATTTTTTATGAAGAAATAATGTAGAGCTGCCAATATGGTGGCTCTTTTTTTGAATAGTTAAACTTTTTTATTTGCATGAAAATACACTTGTTATCATTTTTATTCCATGGTAGTATTCGTGTATATTAATTCATTGAATATGAATAAACATACAAGTAGGGGGAATAAAAATTGACTAAAAAAGTAGTTCTTGCATATTCAGGCGGTCTTGATACTTCCGTTGCAATACCGTGGTTAAAGGAACAAGGGTATGATGTTATCGCAGTTTGTCTAGATGTTGGGGAAGGGAAAGATCTTGAATTCATTAAGAATAAAGCAATTCAAGTGGGTGCTATAGAAAGTTACATGATTGATGCAAATGAAGAATTTGCGAATGAATATGCATTACTTTCACTTCAAGCTCATACATGGTACGAAAATAAATATCCACTCGTTTCAGCATTATCACGTCCGTTAATTTCTAAAAAATTGGTTGAAATTGCTCATCAAACGGGTGCACATGCAGTAGCACATGGTTGTACGGGGAAAGGCAATGATCAGGTCCGTTTTGAAGTCTCTATTCATGCATTAGATCCATCGCTCGAAGTCATCGCACCAGTTCGTTCATGGGGATGGTCTCGTGAAGAAGAAATAGAATATGCGAAGAAAAACAATATTCCGATTCCGATTAATTTAGATAGTCCATTTTCTATTGACCAAAACTTATGGGGCCGTGCAAGTGAATGTGGAATTTTAGAAGATCCTTGGGCGACTCCGCCAAGTGACGCCTACGATTTAACAGTTGCTTTAGAAGATGCACCAGATACACCAGATGTTATTGAAATCACGTTTGAACAAGGTGTTCCCACTGCGTTAGATGGGGTGGCATACTCATTAGCTGAACTAATTTTGCATTTAAATGAAGTGGCTGGAAAACATGGTGTTGGACGAATTGATCATGTGGAAAATCGGTTAGTCGGAATTAAATCACGTGAAGTGTATGAAGTGCCTGGAGCTCATACATTGTTGCTCGCACATAAAGAACTGGAAGATATCACGCTCGTGAAAGAATTAGCTCACTTTAAACCAGTTGTTGAGAAAAAGTTAACGGAACTCATATACGAAGGTTTATGGTTTTCTCCATTGAAAACAGCCCTCGAGGCATTCATAAAAGAAACACAGCAGTATGTAAATGGGGTTGTACGTGTGAAGTTATTTAAAGGACACGCAATTGTTGAAGGACGTAAATCACCGAATTCACTTTATGATGAAAAGTTAGCTACGTATACGACTGAGGATGAATTCAACCATGCATCTGCAGTCGGATTTATTGAGTTGTGGGGTTTACCAACAAAGGTGCATGCCATGGTCAATAAAGGAGAAAAGAAGGTGTCTATATGACCAAACTATGGGGTGGACGTTTTCAAAATTCTGCCGAACAGTGGGTTGATGAGTTTGGAGCATCGATCGGATTTGACCAAGAACTCGTTATGGAAGACTTAGACGGCAGTATCGCTCACGTCAGGATGCTAGGAGATAGCGGGATTTTACCAAGTGAAGATGTTTCAGTCATCTTATCAGGGCTTGCTTCTCTTAAACAAAAAGCGGAAAACGGGGAACTGATTTATTCGGTTTCAGAAGAGGATATTCATTTAAATTTAGAAAAAATGCTCATTGACTTAGTGGGACCGGTTGGAGGTAAACTGCACACTGGACGTAGTCGAAATGATCAAGTTGCGACAGACATGCACCTATTTTTGAAAAAGCGTGTTGGAGAATGCATTGAACTCATCCAGTCGTTTCAAAACACGATTCTTATACAAGCTGAAGCGCATGTGGAAACGATTGCTCCTGGCTATACCCATTTACAACGCGCCCAACCTATTTCTTTCGCGCACCATTTGATGGCCTATTTTTGGATGCTTGAACGTGATAAAAATCGATTGATTGAATCGCTAACACGGATTGATGTATCACCACTAGGTGCTGGTGCTCTTGCAGGGACGACATTTCCCATTAATCGTGAATTAGCAGCAAGCTATCTTGGCTTTGGCGATGTATATGCGAACAGCATGGATGCCGTAAGTGATCGTGATTTCATCGTAGAATTTCTAAGTAACGCTTCGCTTATCATGATGCATTTATCACGTTTTGCCGAAGAAATCATTCTTTGGTCCAGCCAAGAGTTTCAGTTTATTGAACTTGATGATGCATTTGCGACTGGCTCTAGTATTATGCCCCAAAAGAAAAATCCTGACATGGCCGAATTAATTCGGGGTAAAACGGGACGTGTGTATGGGAATTTATTTAGTTTATTGACGACATTAAAAGGATTGCCTCTTACTTATAATAAAGACATGCAAGAAGACAAAGAGGGGATGTTTGATACGGTTCAGACATTACTTGGCTCGCTGAAAATCTTTGAAAGTATGGTTCGTACAATGACCATTCAGAAAGAACGTTTACATGCAGCAGTCCATCAAGACTTTTCCAACGCAACAGAACTTGCAGATTATTTAGCAACTAAAGGGATGCCATTTAGAGAAGCCCATGAAGTGACTGGGAAACTCGTCTTTTTATGTATTCAACGCGGAATCTTTTTACTCGATTTACCTCTAATTGATTTAACACAGGCAAGTACGTTAATTGAAGAAGATATCTATGAGGTGTTATCACCAGTTGCTGCCGTAAAGCGACGTAATTCTCTTGGAGGAACAGGTTTCGATCAAGTTCGTTTTCAAATTGAAAAAGGAAAATCTCTTCTTGAATAAATCAACATCCTACTTGTTGCTACTAACAGGTGGGATGTTTTGTTTATTTAGAAATAAAATAAAATAGAGCGCCAGGGGAAGCGCTCTACTTTAGTCTTATGTTGCTATTATGTTGCTAGAATGGGGCAATCCAATGAAATGCTTAGTAATTAAAAAACGACGCACCGACAATAATCAACAAAATAAACAAAACGACAAGCAATGCGAATGAACTACCATTGCTGCCCGATCCGCTGTAACCTCCCATAATACCCCCTCCTCTCTAATAGAACTTATTAATAGACTATGAAATAAAAAGTAAGAGATATGGGAGATTAGCGGAAGTAGATTTAAAATATTTTTTGTAGTTTTTGGGCTTTTCTGCATTTCGAGGAAATTTTTCTTGATTTCGTTGGCGGAATTCTGGACTTCGATCAGAGAATTTAATAACTCATGTGATCAATTCAAGGATTCACCTCACGAATTCTAGTATTCACGTTTCTCGCACAATTTACTAGATTAATTCAAATGCGCTTTGAACTTCTCACAGTAACGAAACCCCTTCATTTTCAGCATTCCTTCACTTTTTAGAGCTATATCAGGAAGGTAAGTTCGTCCTGTTTAAAGTTTCTACTTACAATAAATACCACCTCTTCACCTATTGATTAAGAACGTTCGTTCGGGGTATACTTCGAATAGAACGTTTGTTCGATAAGGAGGAAACCATCATGTATGAAAATTACCCAGATCGGAAAATCGTCTGTATCGATATGCGAAGTTTTTACGCGAGTTGCGCAGCAGCCGACGAAGGACTGGATGTGATGAAAACACCCATTGCGATTATCGGCAATCAAGAACGAAAGGGAAGTATCGTCCTCGCGGCTTCTCCACCACTAAAAAAAGAATTTGGGGTCAAGACAGGGACGCGTTTGTTTGAAATTCCTGATCATCCCGACATTCGATTAATTGAACCCAAAATGGGCTTTTTTGTTCGTATTTCAATGGAAATTACACGCTTACTTAGTGAGTATGTGCCGAAAGAAGCCATCCATGTTTATTCCGTGGATGAAAGTTTTATTGATTTAGACGGAACGGAGCGACTATGGGGACCAATCGAAAATACCATTCAACGAATTCAAGATGATTTATTAGAAATGTTTCAATTGCCTTCTGCCATGGGCATGGGACCGAATATGTTGATGTCCAAATTGGCACTCGATTTAGAAGCAAAAAAGACAGGGTTTGCGAGATGGACATATGAGGATGTCCCAACAAAGCTATGGCCAATTTCGCCTCTTCGGGAAATGTGGGGCATTGGTTCACGCATGGAAAAAAATTTAAATGCGATGGGTATTTTCTCCGTTGGTGATTTAGCGAACTCTAATTTGGCTGATTTGGAATCAAAGTTTGGTGTAATGGGTAACCAGTTATACCATCACGCATGGGGAATCGATTTATCTGAGTTAGGAGCACCGCTTATCGAAGGGCAAATTAGTTACGGGAAAGGTCAGATTTTATTTCGTGATTACCGGAAGCCTGAAGATATTCTCGCAGTGGTTCTTGAAATGACGGAAGATGTAGCAAGACGCGCCAGAGAAGCTGGGAAAGTAGGACGTACTGTTCATCTTGGCGTTGGCTACAGTAAGGATGCCTTCGGTGGAGGATTTCACCGATCACGTTCAATGGAAGAGGCAACGAACGACACAATGAAGATTTACAATATGTGTGTGAAGTTATTGCATGAGCATTTTGACGATCGACCTGTTCGCCGATTGTCAGTGACCTTGTCCAATATGGAATCCGAGCATTCGATGCAACTTAGCTTATTTGAAGCGCAAAAGTGGCGCAAACGAAAATTAGGTGCTGCTATGGATCAGATTCGTAATAAGTACGGATCAACCGCATTATTACGGGCAGTTTCCTACACGGATGCGGGTACGGCACGTGACCGTGCGAAGCTTATTGGTGGACATAAGGCAGAATAAATATCGGCGTGACAGATAATTAAAAAATTATTAAAAAGGAGGTCATTCCTATGCTGCGCGATCGCGGCCGTATTAAATGGACAGCAATGATGTTGCCTGAACATGTTCGTTTACTAAGAGAGTGGCAAGAGGAGGAGGGACACACAAAACCGGTAGAAGTGGATGAACAGCAACTGGAAGAATGGCATTATATCATTTCAGAAGCTATGGCCGATCACACGCCACTTCTCATTCGGTTTTCCCATAGAGCTGTTGCAGAGGAAGCATTGGGTTACGTTCATCACGTTGACTTCAACCGAGGAATGCTTCGGTTCGTAACAGAAAATGAAGGAACTAGTTGGATTTCTTTTGGAGCCATCGAAACCATTTCATTACCCGAATAATTTTCATTTCGTATCTTCTCTAAATTCCGAACATTTGCTAAACTAATAAAGTCTGCAAAAAAGAAGCGGGGGACTTGAACGTGAAAGTATTTTTAGAATTAGGGTGGTTTTTTAAAGAGAGAAAGAAACAGTATATTGTCGGTATCATTATGCTGATGTTTGTTGCATTTTTGCAACTGCTACCACCTAAAATAATTGGGTATGTCGTCGATGAGATTCGTCTTGGCACACTAACAGGTGAATCGCTTGTAAAATGGTTAGCCATTCTTGCGGGTGCAGCTCTTGCGATGTATGTCATTCGCTATTACTGGCGCATGATGATTTTTGGCTCTGCTATTTTGCTTGCTCGTCAGTTAAGAGAGCGTTTATTCCGCCATTTTACGCGTATGTCGCCTCAGTTTTACCAGAAGCGTCGAGTGGGTGATTTAATGGCCCATGCAACTAATGATTTGTCAGCTGTTCAACAAACTGCTGGAGCGGGTGTATTAACGCTTGTCGATTCACTTACAACGGGCGGGTTTGTTATTGCAGCGATGGCGTTCACCATTAACTGGAAACTAACACTCATCGCACTCATTCCAATGCCAATTATGGCGTATTTGACAAGTTATTACGGCAAACTATTACATAATCGCTTCCATTTTGCCCAAGAAGCTTTTTCGAATTTAAATGATAAAGCGCAAGAAAGTATCTCAGGGATTAAGGTTATTAAAACGTTTGGACAAGAAAAAGAAGATATTCAAGACTTTGTTCAATTATCAGATGACGTTGTAAAGAAGAATGTGCATGTTGCGAAAGTTGATTCATTGTTTGATCCAACCATTTCTGCAATTGTTGGAGTATCATTCTTTTTATCTATCGTTTTTGGTGCAAGATTTATAGTAGCAGGAGAAATGACAATTGGTGATTTAATTGCCTTTACTGCATATTTAGGTTTACTTGTATGGCCGATGCTTGCATTTGGCTGGCTCTTTAATATTGTGGAAAGAGGTCGCGCTTCGTACGACCGTATTCGATCACTCCTGTCAGAACCAGTAGACATTGATGATACGGAACATGCGCTCGATGTAAAAGCACAGGGCGATTTAGAAGTGAATATTCGGGAATTTAAATTCCCAGATGACGAGCGTGCAGCTTTACACAATGTTCAATTTACACTTAAACGAGGAGAAACACTTGGTATCGTAGGGAAAACGGGTTCAGGAAAAACAGCCATCTTAAAACTTTTATTACGAGAATTTGAGGGCTATGATGGGGTAATTACCTACGGAGGACATCCAATAAACGAGTACAAAAAAGAACGTCTCCGTTCGGCAATTGGATACGTGCCACAGGATCATTTTCTATTTTCTACGACCGTTGCGGGAAACATCGCATTCGCAAATACGAGTGCATCTGTAGAGGAAGTTCATGATGCAGCAAAGCTTGCTCACATTCATGAAGATATTTTAAAGTTTACAAACAGTTATGAAACAATTGTTGGTGAACGGGGGGTTTCTTTATCGGGGGGACAAAAACAACGTATTTCCATTGCACGGGCCTTAATGATGAAACCAGAATTGCTCATTTTAGATGATTCCTTATCAGCAGTAGATGCAAAAACGGAAGAAGCAATATTGGAATCACTGAAAGCAACGCGAATAGATGAAACAACCATCATCACGGCACACAGACTCAGCGCCATTCAACATGCTCATCAAATCATTGTGTTACATGAAGGTACGATTGAAGAAAAGGGCTCACATGAAGAATTAATGGAGCAAAAAGGAAGATATTACGAGATGTATCAATTACAACAACTTGAAGCGTTAGTGGAAATGGGAGGTGAGGCGTAATGGATCAACAGCCGAAACTTACCGGGAAAGACCAGTGGGAAATTTTAAAGCGCCTTATCGCTTATTTGAAGCCACATAAGAAAGTTATTTTCTTTGCCTTGTTTTTACTTGGAATTACTGTTCTTGGTGATGTGTTAGGACCGATATTAATTAAAACATTTATCGATGATTACTTAACCGTAAGAAACTTTCCAACAGGCCCATTAGTCGGTCTTGCAGGAGCATATTTATTTATCCAAATAACGAATGTCTTTGTGAGTTATTTTCAACTACTTAAGTTTCAAGAAATAGCCTTAAAGATTATTCAACAAATGCGAATTGACGTGTTTACAAAAGTTCAAAATTTAGGGCTTCGTTATTTTGACCGAACGCCAGCTGGAAGTATCGTCTCTCGTGTTACGAATGATACAGAAGCTATAAAAGACATGTTTGTCAGTGTACTAGTCGGATTTGTGCAAAGTGGATTTTTAGTAGTCGGTGTCTACATTGCGATGTTTATATTAAACGTCAAATTAGCACTTGTTACCCTTATTTTATTACCAATTATTTTTATGATTATCAAAACGTATCGTCGATATAGTTCCGTATTTTATCAAGATTTACGTGAGCGATTAAGTCAGTTGAATGCAAAGCTTGCTGAATCTCTTCAAGGGATGTCGATGATACAAGCGTTTCGACAAGAACCTAGACTAAAAGATGAGTTCAACGAGATTAATGATAAGCACTGGAATGCTGGAAAACGAAATATTAAAATGGATAGCTTATTATTACGTCCAGCAATTGATTTGGTGTATGCATTAGCATTGATTATGTTGCTTAGTTTCTTTGGTATTACTTCATTTAACAATACGATAGAAGTTGGGGTTATTTATGCATTTGTTACGTATATTGACCGTTTCTTTGAACCGATTAATCACGTAATGCAACGTCTTTCAATTTTCCAACAAGCCATTGTTGCAGCCTCACGCGTTTTTACATTATTAGATGAAAAAGACTTAGCACCATCACAAAAAAATGTAGATGCCCATATTACACAAGGGAAAATTGAATTTAAAAATGTAACATTCTCATACGACGGTCAAACAGAGGTTCTGAAAAACATCTCATTCACTGCAGAACCGGGAGAAACCGTTGCACTTGTTGGTCATACAGGGAGTGGAAAAAGTTCGATAATAAACTTGCTCATGCGTTTTTATGAATTCGAAAAAGGTGACATACTTATCGATGGGGTATCCGTGAAAGATTACAAACAACAAGAGATCCGTCAAAAAATGGGGTTAGTTTTACAAGATCCATTCCTCTTTTTCGGTGATATTGCGAGCAACATTCGTTTGCATAAAAGTGATATGACCAACGAAGAAGTACGCGATGCAGCAGAATTTGTTCAAGCCGACGCCTTCATAAATAAACTACCTGATGGTTACCAACAAAAAGTAACTGAGCGAGGCTCCACATTTTCTAGTGGACAACGCCAACTTGTAGCTTTTGCGCGTACGATGGCAACAGATCCAAAGATTTTAGTTTTGGATGAGGCAACAGCTAACATCGATACTGAAACAGAAGTTGCAATTCAATCCAGTCTTGAAAAAATGCGACAAGGTCGCACAACGATTGCCATTGCACATCGCTTAAGTACGATTCAGGATGCTGAATTAATTCTTGTGCTACACCAAGGGGAAATCGTTGAACGTGGAAGCCATCAAGAGTTGCTTTTAAGTAAAGGGCTCTATCATAAAATGTATTTGTTGCAAAATGGCATTGTCGAGGAGACAGCCTAATACAGAAAAAGGGCACCCGCGTGGTGTCCTTTTTTTAGACAAGAAAATGTCATAATCCTTTTTAACGTTATTTTAATAATTATTTGTTACGATATGAGAAGAAACTTTAAAGGAGTGATCTAGATGAGTACAGATATTAATCTGATATTGGCGTTTGGCGCTGGATTTTTAAGCTTCATTTCTCCATGTACCTTGCCTTTATATCCAGCTTTTCTATCTTACATAACAGGCATGACATTAGACGAGTTAAAAACAGATCGAGGAATCCTACAAAAACGAGGAATTTTACACACCCTGTTTTTCTTACTTGGTTTTTCGTTTATTTTTATTGCGTTAGGATTTGGTACGAACTTTGTAAATACCGCTTATATTCAATACCAAGATTTAATTAGACAAATAGGCGCAATTTTTATCGTCATTTTTGGCTTAATCATCATAGGTGTATTTAATCCGCAATTTTTAATGAAAGATCGAAAATTTCAATTTAAAAACCGTCCATCAGGTTTTTTAGGTACTATTGTTATTGGTATGGCCTTTGCAGCAGGATGGACACCTTGTACAGGACCGATTCTAGGATCAATCTTACTGCTTGGTGCATCAAACCCAGGATCTGGTGTATGGTATATGTTGGCTTATGTACTAGGGTTTGCGATTCCCTTCTTTATTCTTTCCTTCTTTATTACACGAATGAACTGGATACGAAAACATAATGCGAAAATCGTTAAAATTGGCGGATATATCATGATTGCAGTCGGAATCTTATTGTTTTTTGATGGCATGACGTACATCATTACATTATTAAGTCCGATTTTTGGTGGTTTTCAAGGCTTTTAACACGTAAACTATAGATAAATAGTTTGGAGTGATTCGCATGAGTAGAGTATTAATAGTCGATGATGCGATGTTTATGCGTGTCACGATAGGAAATATGTTAAGAGACCTAAAGTTTGAAGTTGTGGGAGAAGCGGAAAATGGAAAAATCGCAATTGAAAAATACCGAGAATTAAAACCAGATGTTGTTACGATGGACATTACAATGCCTGTGATGTCAGGTATTGACGCAGTAAAGGCAATTACAAGTGAATTTCCTGATGCCAAAATTGTTATGATTACAGCTCTTGGGCAGCAAAAAATCTTAAAAGAGGCTTTGGAAAATGGGGCAAAGGACTTCATTTCAAAACCTTTTCATCCTGTCCAATTAGAGCAAGTGATGCTTAACGTAACGAAAGAATAGATTAAACTCTATTTTTACAGAAGGAGAGGGGGAGTCAAATGTTGTTAGAATCTATTCCTTCACAATGGCTTGTCATCGGCTCAACAGTACTAGCTGTTATTATGGGCACCATTGTGATGACTGTTAGGGCAAAAGCTGCTAAAAAGCCTGCAAATACAAAAAAAATTATATTACCACCCCTCTTTATGTCGACTGGAGCACTCATGTTTGTGTTTGAATTCTTTCGAGTTCCACCTATGCAAATACTGGAAGCTTTAGGGGTAGGCTTATTATTTTCCACGGTTCTTATTTGGACATCAAAATTTGAGGTAAGAGACGGAGACATCTATTTAAAACAATCCAAAGCTTTTGTATTTATTCTGATTGGATTATTAGCAATTCGACTAGTCGCAAAACTTATCCTAAGTTCAACCATCGACGTAGGTGAATTAAGTGGGATGTTTTGGTTATTAGCATTTGGCATGATTGTTCCTTGGCGAATTGCTATGCTCATTCAATTTAAGAAATTAGAAAAGACACAGACACATCAAACCGTATAAAAGCCGACCTTTCAAAAATGAAGGTCGGCTTTTCTTACATATAATGCTTTACATTTTTCTTATTCAAATAAATGTTCGTATGGTGTCATGTCTACTTGCATGGACAATAACTTTTTACGTAAAAATTTATGGTCACGTTTTGGTGTTGCTTGAATATACCCACGAATAATGTGATCTTGTTCAATCGAATTTGCTTTTTCTTCAAGTGCAATCTGTCCAATCTTTCCAGCAATTTTTTGCTTAGCAACTGGACGGAAAAGTTCGGGTACAGGTGTTACTAATTCATTCAATAAAGATTTTGCTTGTTCGCCCCAAAGGTGAAGTGATTGATCTACATAATATTCTTCCCAATCTAAAACAGATTTCCCATCATCTTTAGGTAACACTTTTAAGAACTTCCGAAACATGAAGAAGCCACCGATGGCGAATAACCCGCCTAATACAAATACCCATAAAACGATAAACCCTATAAACCAACCTTCCACATTTCTCACCTCTATATAATCTGTATCTTCATTATAGAAGTTTATCTATTAAAATTCACTCCCCATGTATCTTTTTAATGATATTTTAGGCCAACTTCACAAATTCGTCAGAAAGCACAAAGACCCGCTCCTTGTATTCATAAAAATCATTCGATAAGATGAATAGGAATGAAAGTGGGGCGAAACGATGAATCGATTGATGAAAACTATATCGTGGTTAATTCTTACCGCTATCTTACTTGCAGGCTGTAATTCAAGTAACTTTAAAGCGGAGACTGATTGGGAAGTTGAGCCATTCGAACATGATTCACATAGAGGCGAAGAAGTTTCTCTAGATAGTTTAAATGGTACTGTTTGGTTGGCAACATTTATCTTTACAAATTGTACAACTGTGTGTGCACCAATGACGCTTAATTTGACTGAAGTGCAAGATGAGTTAATTGCACAGGGAGTAGAAGATTATAAATTTGTAGCATTCAGTGTTGATCCTGAAGTAGATTCACCGGATGTACTTGCAAATTATTTATCAAAATTTAATGTGCCCGATGAATCGAAATGGAATTTACTGACTGGCTACGACCAAGGGTACATGAGCCAATTCGCTAAGAATTCTTTTAAAGCAATTGTCCAAGATGATCCCAATACAAACCAAGTTTTGCATTACACTAATTTTTATTTAGTTGATCAAAATGGCGTAGTGGTTAAAAGCTATACGGGTGTTGAAGGAGTTCCTACAGAGGAAATAGCATCAGATATGAAAGCATTAATTGAAGATGGAAAATAATAGATTTTCCACTAAAAATAAGGATTGCGAAATTTAGTTTTGAAAAACACAGCTAGCACCTAAAAAGGTGTTAGCCGTGTTTTTACTATTAATCGCTTTTTTGGTTTTTTAATAAATCACGAATTTCCATCAGCAAGGCTTCTTTAGCATCAATGGAAGGGCCTTCTTCAATTACCTCTTCTTTTTTACGTTGGAATTTCATCATCAATCGGATAAACATGAAAATCGAGAATGCTATAATGATAAAATTTATAACTGATTGAATGAAATTGCCGATAAGGATTTTAGCGTCACCAACAGGCCAAATGATTCCAGTAAAATCAATCCCACCTAATAAGACCCCCAATAATGGAGTAATAATATCTTCAACCAGAGAGGTAATAATTTTACCGAATGCTGCTCCTATCACCACTGCAACTGCTAAATCCATTACATTCCCTTTTAAAGCGAATTTTTTAAAGTCATTCCACATTTTTACCACTCCTCCCCTAAATAGTAGTCTACTTAAAGCCGAAAGTAATGTATATGCATTTTTTGTCGTAATTCGTCGAAGGAGTTTTAGTTGAAAACGACAGTAACGAAAGGGCAGTCTTCAAGAATCCCACTAACGAACGCGTCAGCTTGCCCTTTAGGGGTGAGAGTGTCAAATACATATATACACACAGATTCATTAACCAACCTGCACAACCGATAAGAAATGTCATGACTTACTAGGATATTATTTTGGCAGACCCATTCTTAAAAATGAAGTAACGAAATTCTTAGATATGTGATAAACTGAGACAAAAACAGGATGAGATCTTATGAAAATAAAAAAGACAAAGAAAGGGATGTCGACTGCTACAAAAGGGTGGATGATTCTCCTTCTATTACCAATAACAATTACACTCTACGTATTTACCATCCTACTTTGGCATGAAATGCAGGATGTTCCATTTATAAAGTCATTAACTGAAACAGTTCAAGAAGCACCAAGAATGTTGACCGAGATGGAAATACCCGAAGAATACGTGTCCATATATAAAGATGCTGCTAAAGAATATCAAATTCCTTGGACACTTCTTGCAGCACACCATCGAATTGAAACAAGGTTTTCAACAATGGACCCATTATTATCACCTGTGGGAGCCGAAGGGCACATGCAATTTATGCCATGTACATTTGTTGGGTGGCAACATCCAACTTGTAAGGATTTAGGTAAAGGTGATATCCCAGAAAAAGATAAAACCAATCCAGAGGTCATTGCTAAATATGGAGGATACGGGATTGATGGAAATAAGGATGGAAAAGCTGATCCTTATCAAATTGAAGATGCGATGTTTAGTGCGGCAAATTATTTATCACGTAATGGTGCAGCTAATGGTGAAATAGAACACGCAATATTTATGTACAATCGAAGTGATGAATACGTCCAGGACGTGATGTATTACTATGAAAAATATGAAAAGTTACAGAAAGCTGAAGAACAGTCAGCCTTAGGCGCAAGACCATAAAAAAGAGCCAATCCTAAGGATTGGCTCTTTTTTAAATTATTTACGTAATGCACGCATAATTAAACTAACAATTAATACTAATAGAATGGCACCGATGAAAGCTGGGATGATTGCCATACCTGCAACTTCAGGTCCGAAATCTCCAAATAGTGCACCACCGATCCATGCGCCAATAATACCTGCAATAATGTTACCGATAATTCCGCCTGGTAAATCTTTACCTAATAAAAGACCTGCTAACCATCCAATGATACCACCAATAATAAGGTATAAAATAAATTCCATGTTTGTCATCTCCTATTCGTTGTTGTTTGTCTTGCTACTAATTAGATATCCTTAAATAACTCTACTCAAACCTAAATTAGAGAAATTTTTTTAGAATTCCTAAATTCTCTGTTTAAAATAGTGCATGTTTATAATAACTTATGCAAGAACAGAAAGTTGATTTAGTACATAGTATATACGTACTTCATTATTTAATACCTTATTTAATATTAGCCTAGTAAGTATGAGATACATTCTGTAAATTCGTATTTGCGAAATGGATTTTGAGGGATATAATTGAAGAAAGGAGTGTGTTATGTGGATGAATTAATGATGAAAAGACTCAATAAGCAAGCAGTACTATTTGTGGCATTTCATACATTATTTATCTTTAATCTCGCATTTGACGTACTTACATTCATGTGAAAAATTGGATAGAAGAAGAAAAGTGGATAGAAGCTATCCACTTTTTTTTTTGAACAACTAATAAAAGGAGGTATTTATGAAAAACAAATGGAATCGTGACAAATACATAGAAGAATTTTTGAAAAGAAAAAATGAACAAGAAGCTCAACCGATGGAAGCATATATGAAACATAAGTTTCCTTTTTTAGGTATAAAAAGTCCAATTAGAAAAGAAATAATAAAAGATTTTTTAATAAGTTATCACCTTCCAAATGATGAGGACCTTTTTGAAGAAACGTGGGCGATTTATACGTTATCACATCGAGAATTCCAATATGCAGCCATCGCATTACTTAGTAAAAGAATGAAATATCTCACGGTTAAAGATTTACCTTACATTGAGAAACTCATAATTGAAAAATCATGGTGGGATAGTGTTGATTCAATCGCTCCAACAATCGTAGGCGAAATCATCAAAAAAGACCGGGTAAACGGCGAACTTATCATGCAACAGTGGTCAAATTCTGAAAACATGTGGTTGATTCGTTCTGCCATTCTACACCAGTTGAAATATAAAAATGATACAAATGAAAAATTGCTCATGGAAATCATTTTAAAACATGCTGATTCAAATGAATTTTTTATTCAAAAAGCAATTGGTTGGGTGTTGAGGGAATATGCTAAATCAAACGTAGAGTTTGTAAAGCAGTTTGTACAAACTCATGATTTAAAACCATTAAGTAAAAGGGAAGCTATGAAAAATATTTTATTAATTTAAACCCACTTATCCAGCTTATCTTTGAGATGACTAGAAGTTCTCAATCATCCATTCATTCGAGAGTATAATGCGAAACAAAAGCTTATAAATGTTGTTTATTGGATTATTAAAGTAGAATAAAGAAAAGGTGGGTGCAACTTATGGATCAATTAAAACCGATTCTTTTGTATGATGGAAGTTGTGGTTTCTGTCAACAATCCGTTCAATTTATACTTCAAAATGAACGTGCGGAGGATGTACATTTTGCTCCACTTGACAGTGATCTTGCCAAGGGAATTATAGAGAAACACCCACATCTTCTAACCATTGATTCCATCATCTTGGTAAAGGGAAATGATCTTTTAGTGGAATCTGATGCTGTTTTTGAACTAGCGTCCTATTTACAAAAACCATACTATCTAGGTAAATATATACGGATTATTCCTAAGACATTACGTGATTATATGTATCGGTTCGTAGCAAAACACCGACATCATTTGATAAGAAACAACAATGCGTGTATGTTACCCTCAGCTAAACAAAGAAAAAGGTTTTTGAGTTAATAAAAGGAGATGTTTACATGTTCTTAGAAGACAATAATGAAATTAGAAAAGAACTATTAACAGAAGTTGAAGGATTAACGGATGAACAATTTAACAAAACGCCTTCTAATGGGGGATGGTCTCCTAAACAAATTTTTGAACATCTTGTTAGAATGGAAACAGTCGTTGCTACAAACATTGCGAGGGAAATTAAAAATCCAGATAGCCTGAAAGTGAAGAAAAAACCGATTTCCATTACGACGAATCGAATAGTGAAAGTTAAAGCTCCAGGTTATTTCGCTCCATCTGATGAATTTAAATCTAAAAATGAGATGAAAAAGGAACTCCACGATTCACGTCTCTTCTTATTAAATGTGTATGAATCCACCACAAAAGAAGTGTTACAAGATAAATCATTCAAGCATCCCATATTTGGGTACGTTCCTTTAATCCAATGGTTTCCATTTATTGGTTTGCATGAAAAACGTCATTTAAAGCAATTGAAAAAGACAATCAAAATGTTGTAAGGTCATAAATTTTACTTATCACAACCTATAATTTTAATGTAATTTACTTATATACTAGACTGCGTTATGATAGGACATGGAGAAAAGTCGCTACTATATATTAAGAGCCTTTTCATAAGACAAGAGGAGGAAAAGACATGGCAAAAAGTAACTTGCATAATAGCCGTACTTCTTTCGATTTAAACGGTAAAACATATAACTACTACCGTTTAGCAGCGTTAGAAGAGGCAGGGATCGCAAATGTTTCCCGCCTTCCTTATTCAATTAAAGTATTGCTTGAGTCCGTTTTGCGCCAACACGACGGATATGTCATCAAAGATGACCATGTAGAAAAATTGGCTAAATGGGGTAAAGACGTTGACCCTGAAGCGGAAGTTCCATTTAAACCTTCACGTGTTATTCTACAAGATTTCACTGGTGTACCAGTGGTTGTGGATTTAGCAGCACTTCGTTCAGCAATGGCTGAAATGGGTGGAGACCCAAATAAAATCAACCCAGCAATTCCAGTTGATTTAGTAATCGACCACTCAGTACAAGTAGATAAATACGGTACAAATGATGCACTTCGCGTTAACATGGAACTTGAATTTGAGCGTAATGCAGAGCGTTACCAGTTCCTTAGCTGGGCACAAAAAGCATATGATAATTATCGCGCTGTACCACCTGCAACAGGTATCGTTCACCAAGTAAACTTGGAGTACCTAGCAAACGTGGTTCATGCTGTACAAAATGAAGATGGGTCATACGAAACATATCCAGATACATTAGTAGGTACTGATTCTCATACTACAATGATTAACGGTATCGGTGTTCTTGGATGGGGTGTTGGTGGTATTGAAGCTGAAGCAGGTATGCTTGGTCAACCTTCTTACTTCCCGGTACCTGAAGTTATTGGTGTTAAATTAACTGGCGACCTTCCTAACGGAACAACTGCTACTGACTTAGCGCTTAAAGTAACTGAAGTACTTCGTAAAAAAGGTGTAGTAGGTAAATTTGTTGAGTTCTTCGGAGCTGGTGTAACAAAACTTCCACTTGCTGACCGTGCAACAATTGCTAACATGGCACCTGAGTACGGCGCAACTTGTGGTTTCTTCCCAGTTGATGAAGAAGCACTTGATTATATGCGTTTAACTAGCCGTGATGCTGAACACATCCAAGTAGTAAAAGAATATTTAACTGCTAACGGAATGTTCTTCACTGCTGATAACGAAGATCCAACTTACACGGATGTTGTAGAATTAGATTTATCTACAATTGAGCCAAACATGTCTGGACCAAAACGTCCTCAAGATTTAATTCCTTTGTCTCAAATGAAAACTGAATTCAACAAAGCAGTTGTAGCACCACAAGGTAACCAAGGATTTGGATTATCTAAAAAAGAATTTGCAAAGTCTGCTAAAGTAACAATGGCAGATGGTACTGAAGTAACGATTCCTACAGGTGCTATTGGTATTGCTGCCATTACATCATGTACAAATACTTCTAACCCATTCGTTATGATTGGTGCGGGTCTAGTTGCTAAAAAAGCAGCTGAAAAAGGCTTACGTCCACCAGCATACGTGAAAACATCTCTTGCTCCAGGTTCTAAAGTAGTAACTGGTTACCTACGTGATGCAGATTTACTTGCACCTTTAGCAGAAGTTGGATTCGACTTAGTAGGTTATGGTTGTACAACATGTATCGGTAACTCAGGCCCAATGCTTCCTGAAATTGAAAAAGGCATTATTGAAAATGATTTACTTGTCACTTCAGTTCTTTCAGGTAACCGTAACTTTGAAGGACGTATCCATCCATTAGTGAAAGCTAACTACTTAGCTTCACCACCACTTGTTGTTGCATATGCTTTAGCAGGTACGGTTGATATTGATCTTCAAAATGAATCACTTGGTAAAGACAAAGATGGTAATGATGTATTCTTTGCAGATATTTGGCCATCAACTGAAGAAGTAAAAGAAGTTCTTCAAAGAACAGTAACTCCAGAATTATTCCGTGCTGAATATGCACGTGTATTTGATGAAAACGAACGTTGGAATGCGATTGAAACATCAAATGATTCATTGTATACATTTGATGAGGATTCAACTTATATTCAAAATCCTCCTTACTTCGAAGGTTTATCTGTAGAGCCTAATGATATTCAAACGCTTGCAGGTCTTCGAGTAGTTGCGAAATTTGGAGATTCAATTACGACTGACCACATTTCACCAGCAGGTGCAATTGGTAAAGATACGCCAGCAGGTAAATACTTGCGTGAACGCGGAGTAGAAGTACGTAACTTTAACTCATACGGTTCTCGTCGTGGTAGCCATGAAGTAATGATGCGCGGTACGTTTGCTAATATTCGTATCCGTAATCAAATTGCTGCAGGTACAGAAGGTGGATACACAACTTACTGGCCAAATGGTGAAATCATGGCGATTTACGATGCTGCAATGAAATACCAAGAAGATGGCACTGGATTAGTTGTTTTAGCAGGTAAAGATTACGGTATGGGATCTTCACGTGACTGGGCAGCAAAAGGTACTAATTTACTTGGCATTAAAACAGTTATCGCTGAAAGCTACGAACGTATTCACCGTTCAAACCTAGTGATGATGGGTGTTTTACCACTTCAATTCTTACCAGGTCAAAGTGCAGAAACGCTTGGCTTAACAGGGAAAGAAGAAATCAGCGTAAACATCGCTGAAGGCGTGAAACCTCGTGATATTCTAAAAGTAACAGCTAAGTCTGCTGACGGTTCTGTATCAGAATTCGACGTGTTAGCACGTTTTGATTCAGAAGTTGAAGTTGATTACTATCGTCATGGTGGTATCCTACCAATGGTATTACGTGACAAGTTGAAAAACTAAAATTTTATAAAAAGAAGACTGCAGATAAACTTGATGAAATTCAAGTTTGTCTGCAGTTTTTTTGATTTTAACATCTTTATAGAAGAAACAGTTTGAATATACTATCGCTATGCTTGATTTCTCCAGGAGGTGGAGAGTCGATTCCATAAGTTACACTCCAACCGTAACGAGTCATGCAACGAAGTGGAATGGCTCCCATTTAGAGTTTTGAAAGACTTATTATTCGCTGTGCTTCTGTTGAAAGGGGGATTTTTACCTAACAAGAGGTTATCAATCAAATTCGGTTGGTTATCAATCATTCTGGAAATTTATCAATCAAATTGGAGATTTATCAATCAAACTAAAGCTTTTATCAATCAAACTCGTCTCACAGGCTAGTTAACTCGATGAAACATAGCCTATCTTGTTGGGCAATCTTCTTTTAAGCCTATATTTTTAAATGTTTTTCGTATAAATAGATATGTGCAGGTATTTTTTTCATGCCTATAACATTTAATGAGATAAGGGTTTGAAGTTTATAAGAGATTTACTAT
>Ga0209013_10001149_pt1 | contig 24473 bp, 18 predicted proteins | sample Cruoilmetagenom2_FD_187291 | JGI IMG/M metagenome (GOLD analysis project Ga0209013, IMG submission 187291) | Oil polluted marine microbial communities from Coal Oil Point, Santa Barbara, California, USA - Sample 2 (SPAdes) (version 2) | ecosystem: Environmental > Aquatic > Marine > Oil seeps ... | reverse complement strand
ATAAGAAAGAAAATTTCAACCAAAATAAAACAAATAGAGATATTAATATTGAGCAAGAAATAAAAATCGATTGGGTTACGATATTATTAAGCTTATTAGCAGCGATTTCCATTGGTGGTTTGATACCTTTCTGGTTAATTATTTATTACTCAATTAATAGGTGACATATGACTTCGAAGATAGCAGCTTCTATTCTAAATTCTGATTTTGGTAATCTAAAGCGCGAAATTAAAGCAGCAGAATCAGCTGGTATAGATTGGGTGCACTTAGACATTATGGATGGGCATTTTGTACCGAATATTTCATTCCAATTATATGGAGACTTATCATCCCCTGACACATGGATTTTTTTCCTATGAATATCTACCACAATGTCGATATCTAAACAATCATATAATTCAACTTGTTTTTCCAAGTCAGATCCCTTGCTATATTCTTTTTTGAAATCAACTTCTGATCCTTTCTGGGGTTCAGGCTGTTTGTTATCATCTTCATGATTTGAAATTTTAAATTTCTTCGGACAATCCCATTCACTATCATTAAAAAATGAAGTGATCTGTTTCCGGTGCAAATAATAAGTATTGTCAGCCTTATTGCAATCAATCAGAGCCAATCCACAACATTTTATAAGTTCTTCCTGAAGTTTATAACCGCTTTCAAGTTGTTCATCTGAAATACCATAAATATTATTTTTAAAATCCTGTTCATCTTCATGTAACTTAGTTATCTCCTCAGTAGTTTTGTTTTTTAATGCGTCAGGATAGATTAAAGACATGCCGGTATAAGTTTTTACAATCTCACTAATATTTAAATAATCATCAGATTTCATATCATCTTCGTCCAAGACAAACGTCATATTAAATTAGGAAGCCAGGCAAACAATGTACGGCCTATGCCTGGCTAATTCGGTTAACTGGCTTTCAGCCTCTCAATGGAACAACATTTGATTCAGAGTCATACACTGCTCGATAAATCTTCTCACTCCAGATATTCAATGCCTCACGCCTTTCATCCAGCATAGAACCATGATCATAAACGTCTTCTAATTGACCTAAACTATGGTTTAAACACTTTTCTGCCACTTCATACCTCGTCCATGTAATAATGTGACTTCTCAGTGTCTTACGCAGCGTGTGCGGAGTAAACTTTTTAAAACTGTACTTAGTAACAATCACTTTTACAGCCCAGGGGAGGGTGTTTTTTGCAGCGGTAATAACTCTATCAGTATCGGAAATCTTCATGGCTTCACGAAATAGTTCAGCAGTGTAGGGTGCTAATGGGATAATGATACTGGTATCAATATTCTTTTCAGGGCGGTATGATTTTGTATTTTCTTTTGGAATAAACCATTCCATTTTATCAAAATCAATATGCTCTTTCTTAGCCAGTAATAATTCTCCACTTCTAACGCCAGTTAAAAGAAGAATCTTGAGGGGGAGGGCAACCTTCTTTGAATATTCACTGTCTAGAATATTAAAAAATCTTTTAATGTCTGGCAGGGTAGAGATAACTCGCCCTCTATCATCAACATCCAATGCAAAATCAACTTTAGGTTGTTTAACTAATTTCCAGTCTTTTTTATCACCGGAACTTATTGGTGAAGAATTTATATAACCTTGACGCACACTCCATGAGAAGAAACGTAGAAGCATTGGAAATAATTCAATGGCAATGCCTGGTCTTGAATCACGAATATTAAAAATTAATTCTTTAACATCTTGTTTTGTTACTGAGCGTATTGGCATACCAGCTAATACAATATCTGGATGAAATTCTTCTCCTAAACCACGAATGTGGACATTAATCATGGATATGGTGGACTTTGCGCTTCTACGTGGATAGATAATAAGTTTTTCCCATTCATCTATAACAGTTTCTAAGAGGATATTGTCTGATTTTTCTTGTGCTTCTTTTAGAGCCTGTTCACTTTGTTCCTTTAGTTTACGATCTTTATCTGTAAGAAGTTCGCCTTTTTTGTTAGCTATCTTTCTATTTTTTAAGTCCGTCCTTGCTTCTTCTAAACCAACACTCGGGAAATGTCCCAAGGTAATAACTCGTCTTTTGCCTTTAATGCGAATTGTGCTAAGAAATATTTTACTTCCAGAAGTAGTTAATTTTACTCTCAGTCCTTTACATCCAGGATCAGAAATCTCGTAGGGCTTATCTTGAGCTTTGAGTTTATTTAGAAATGTTACTGTGAAGCCGGCTTTAGGTGGTATAATTTTGTTTGGCATGGTGACTACCTCAAATAGTAACTGTGCAAATAAAAGGCTAGGGGGTGCAACCTCTAGTCTTTTGTGTTTTTAGGCAATTATAACACTCTGTGTGACATTTGTGTGACTTTTATATAATATAAATTGAATAAGGTTGAAGATGGTTGGTGTAGGTAAAAATCAGACATATGCTCTTAAAGCTCTATATAAAGGCGTTTGTGAGATAGGTTGAGGTAGTTTGATGGAACTTGAAAAACCTACTGCATCCCATACAACCTGAAATACAATTCATTGCTATTCACCAGATCCTTATGTGTACCATCAGCAATAATCTGTCCATCATCAATCACCACAATTCGATCAGCCTGTTTTACTGCGCTTAATCGATGCGCAATGATCAAAGTCGTTTTATCTGCCAGATAGGATTCCAGGGATTTGTGTAAATTATTCTCGGTTTCTGTATCAAGTGCTGAAGTGGCTTCATCCAGAATAATGAGTTTGGGGTCAGTTAAAATCATTCGGGCGATAGCAATACGCTGTCTTTGACCACCGGAAAGACGGATACCCTGACGACCGACCATAGTATTTAACTGTTCGGGTAATTGTTTAACCGTGCCATCCAGTTGCGCAATTTCAAGTGCCTGCCAAAGTGATTCATCACTGAGTTCCTGGCCAAGGGACAGATTGCTACGAACCGAATCATTAAAGAGTACAGGATGTTGTAGTACGGCGGCAGTATTTTCCCGTATCTTATCAAAGCCAATTTCCTGAATGGGGATATCATCAAAATAAATTCCACCGGATTCAATAGGATATAGTCCTAAAAGAATTTGAATCAGGGTGGATTTTCCTCCACCACTTGAACCGACCAGGGCAACTTTTTCACCTTTATTGATGCTTAAAGAAAGATTTTTTAAAATGTAATTCGGCCCAGAAGATGAATTTTCATCTATCGCAATTGCCTGATTATTATCCTGTTCATAAATTTCTTCCTCGTTGTTTTTTTGAGGATATTTAAAACAGATATTTTCAAGTCGTATGGCGATAGTCTGTTTGTTTTCAAAGGGATCACGCAGGCAGGGAATGCTCGCTTCCTGTTGCAGATCAAAAATTTTATTGAGGCGGTTCAGTGATGCTTTGGCACTGAAATAAGCATACTGAATATTCAGTACTTCCTGTACCGGACCCATCATATACCAGAGATAGCCAAACACGGCGAACATTAAACCAATGGTGAGATCAGAGCTCAGAACCATGATCATGCTTACCGCACGAAAAACATCAAAACCAAATAAAAACACCACATGAGAAAGTTGAGTGGCGGCATCAGTTTTCCATGAGTAGGCAATAGAATGTTTCCTGACCTGAGTTGCCTGATTAATTAAACGCTTAATATAATGTTCTTCTCGATTCGCCGCCCGGATCTGATGAATGGCATCTAATGTTTCTACCAGTGCCTGTTGAAACAGTGCAATGGCATTGTTTTCCCGAAACTTTAATTTTTTGACTTTCTTGCCCATGCGTATAGTGATAAAAATAACCAGGGGGTTAAAAAATAGCAGTACCAGTGCCAGCTCCCAGTTTATCCATAAAAGTACAATAGCCGTTCCGGTTATGGAAAGAACTGCAACAATAAATTTACTGATGGTTGCACTAATGAATTGATCAACTACTTCAATATCAGTGACAAAGTGTGAGGCGAAACCGCCGCTGCCGATGGTTTCGTATTCACTAATGGCTATTTTTTTTAAGTATCGGGCAAGTTTTTCACGTATTTGCAAAGTAATGGATTTGGCGATAATGGTAAAAACACGCATTTGCCAGACATTCAGAGCAACAGAAAATAAGCGTAATAAAACTGAAAAAAGGAGAGCTGTGATAATGTAAATAGTTGCAGTATGCCAGCCGACGGGTAAAATTTCATTCATAAATGAAACAGCCATTGCCGGTTTACCAAGTAATACTTCATCGACCATTAAGGGTAAAATCAGGGGGATCGGTACGGAAAGAATAGCGGCAATTATGGCCAGAATATTGGCAAAAATCAGCTGTTTCCGATAATGTAAAGCAGATGAAATAATCTGGTTAAATGAAAACTTTTCCATATGACTAGACCTCATCTAAATGTTTTTTGCTATACAGTTCGTATAGCGCCTGTATTTGTTTAACATAGGTGACAGGCTCAATCCCCCGCACATAACCATAACGGCTTTTTTTATGATGCTTGGGTTTTGACAGTAATAAAAAGGTTTTTTCTACATTGCCAAACCAGCGATCCGGGTTTAAGCCCTGTCGGGTTGCCAGACTTCGTGCATCTTTCAAATGCCCTAAACCGGCATTGTAGGCTGCCAGAGTAAACCAGACCCTGACATCGACAGGTAGGTCATCTGATAATTGGGCATTGATCCAGGCCATATACTTTAATCCTGCTCTAATCCCGTTTTCAGGTTTTTCCAGATTTGAAATACCAACTTCTTTTGCCGTTCTGGGCATAACCTGCAATAATCCTTTGGCGCCTGCCCAGGATTTTGCTTTTGGATTAAACTTGCTTTCTTTATTAATCTGGGCTGCAATTAAACGCCAGTCAAAATCATATTCTTTGGCCAATGATTTAATTAAATCATCATAAGCAGAAATTTTATTATCGTTGGATTCACGAGAATCAGAGTTAAACATGTTTCTTGAATTTTTAAAATACTTATTGTAGGTGACGTTATAAAACAACCCCTTATATTGTTTTTTTATAAACTTATTTAACTCTTTAATAATTTTTTCACCATCTTTTCTGACTATCCAGCGATGACCATTTTCACCGGTTAATGGGAGGCTGGCCTGAATACTGCTGTGCCAGCTTGATTCAATAGCAATAATATGAGAATCAGCCAGGGTGAGATCATACTGACCATCAATCACGCCTCTGATAATTTCTTCAGTCTCCATGCTTTCCGGAACTACCTCAATGGCGAATTCAATGCCCTGAGATTTTAGTATGGGTATTAGAGTATTCAGAGTATTCCAGTAAGAACTGCTTTTTCGGACATAGAAGGTTCGTTGATTCAGATCCTTGATAGATTTTATCGCTTCTTCGCTGGTGCGCTGAATAATAACCTCCTGAACAAATAAATAGGGATCTGTAAACAGAACAGGTAATTCGGCTCTTTTTTCTGTTTTGACCAAACCAGCAGAAATAATGTCACCATAGCCATGCTCCAGCCAATCAATCATCTGCGTATAATTATCAGCGACCAGCACTTTTAAATTGATTTTCTGCTGTTTGGCAAATTTTTTTATCAGATCATATTCAAAACCCATGAGCTGATTTTTCCACAGAAAATAGGTTGAGGCATTATTTCGGGTAATCAGACGTAGTTGCCGATGTTTTTTTATACTATCCAGGTCACCCAGGCGTTGAGCAGGGATGTGTTGAAGTAATTTCTCTGTTTTAATGTAACGATTAAGGTGTCTGAGTAAAACCGGATTGTTTTTTCGTACCGCCCAGGCGATGGGACGCTCTTCGCTAAGATTTAGAACTGCTTTAATATCACTTCGATATTCACTCATTAAAGTCAGTCGGTTACTGTCTACAATTGCAGCATCAATTTCACCGGAGATAATTTTATTGAATTTTTCATCAGGTGTGATTTTGTCGTCAAGCTCAATAATATTAATATTGTTCTGTTTTTCCTTAATAGCCTGGATAGTTTCCCAAAAAGAAGTATTTGGTCTGACACCAATATTCAAACCATTTAGAAGCTCAGGTGAATTGCCTTTGCCAAAAAAAGCATCAGGTACAACTAATTGCTCAAAGACATGAGTAACAGGGTGAGTAAAATTAACTTTCTCTTTACGACTTTCAGTAACCGTTAAATTGGCAATAATCACATCACCGAGTCCCTGTTGCAGTGATGGCAGCATCTGTGAAAAATTTTTCACTGTTACAAAAACAGGTGTGAGATTATGCGCCTCGGCAAATCTTGTAATTAACTTTAACTCATTGTTGTATGATACTGATTTTCTTGGAAGAAAATCATTGTGCTGAAAAGAGTAGGGAACAATGATGCGCAACGAACCATGCTTTACAATGCCATCCCAATCATGCTTTTTGTCTATCGGGGGCTGTTGCTTTGCAGCAGATGATTCTGTCGTTGATAGCTTATTAACGGGTTCAGAGGAATTCTTAGACGAATTATCCTGAGAGTCATCAGTGCAGGAAAGCAGACTAATCAAGACAAAAAATAAGAGAAAAACCCCCGGTGTTTTATTAAGCATTTGTTTTTATTGCCATGGCAACAGTATAGGTCTTTCCTTGCTTGATTTTTTTGTAATTGCCAAATACTTCCTTAAACGAGCGTTCGATATAACGTCTGATGCCGCTTATAGTAACAACATAGAAACGGCCGCCTGGTTCCATATGATTCATGGCATCAATCATAAACAGACTGAGTAATTCATTGCCGACTTTAGCGGGGATGTTGGATACAATCAAATCAAAACGGCGTTTGCCCACCTGATTCAGACCATTGCTGAGAAAAGTTTCACAATTTTTGAGATTATTCAGCTGGATATTTTTTTCGGTATATTCAATGGCCACGAAATCCTTATCAATCAAGGTCGTCTGGCCTTCTGGCGCCAGTTTGGCCAAAGTTAATCCTAAAGGGCCATAACCACAACCGATGTCGAGACAATTATCATCAGCATTTACCTGAATGTAATCAAGCATCAAGCTGGAACCCTCATCAATAGCCTTGGGTGAGAAAAGTCCCCAGGTGGTCGTGAATTGCATGGGAAAGTCGCAAAGCTCAGCTTTTATAAGCATATCTTTACGAAGTTGGTCAATATTCTGAAAATAACTACTTTTTGCCATTAACGGGCGTCCACCAATAAATGAGGCGAGTGAATGCAATAATTCTTTAAGATTATAATAGAAAAAAGGAAATTTACCATAGTTTAGGGCAGCAAAGTCATTAACAAAAAACCATCAGCATATTTCAAATTATGATCGCCTGGCGTCAGCAGTAATTGTGATTGATTGCCTATTGCCGGTACATAAGTCATATCCTGACTATAGGATGGCACCAGGTAATCACCGCCAAATAATGAACTATTCGCCCTGACAATTGAAGTATAGCGAATAGGCGGATGTGGTTGGCGGTTGAGCCAGAACAGGAAATGGTTTTCCTTTTCTCTGCTCATTTGCTTATAAAGTCTTTCTGCACGATTGATTTCGTCCAGACCAATTAGCGGAGCAACGAGTCCAACAGGGCTGTTGGATGCTTTTTTTACTATTTCAGCAACAGGGCTGCCACGATGGGGGCTGGCAATAGTAATTAATTGCACGATAGGAATAAAATTATCAGATTCATTATTTAGATTACTATAATTTCTTACCAGGGCGAGACGGGCAACAACCCCTCCTGCAGAATGACCGACCAGATGGATTTTTTGTTGTGGAAATTTTTTACTCATTTCGTTGAGATATAAGCCAAGTAAATCGGCTTGTACTTCCATTGGTGATTCAGAAGGCAGTTCCACAGTGACAACATGCTTACCGCTATTTGACAGGGTATAGCCGGGAAAGCCTATATTGCCATGGCCTGGAGTATAATGGCCTGCATCATTCCAGCCATTGTTTGTCAGTACATGAATAATCCCGTTATAACGCCAGGAATTTCCGGAACTATGATAGCCATGAATCAATACAGCAATATCAGCCAGGACAAAACCCGGGAAAAGCAATAACACCAGTATCAGTATTTGACTCAGTTCTTTATTTAGTCGGGATTTCATGGCAATATCCTTTTTATGTTATCCGAAGGCCTGTAATAATAACTCCTTCTCTATTAAATTGTACAATATTATAGCAGGTTATTAATTATATTATAATATTAGTAAAAATACTTTTTCTTCCTTGTAAGTATTCAATAAAGCATTTTATGGCAATTTTTGCATTTCACAGGGGCTTGGGATAATATAAGCAGATTAAAATCTTTTAATTTACAAATGAAATAGATGTGAGATGGAGAAGCACATGGTTAATGAAACAAACGAAACATCAAGCAATCCAGAAGGTGAGTCATCATCGGACATGAGTTTTTACCTGATAACGCTGGGATTGATTGTCGCTATGGGATTCTATATTTCTTATGACGTAGAAAACCGTTATGGATCATCTGATACTGCCGTTTCAACAGCTGAGCCGGTTATTATCAGTGTTGAAAAGGTCAAAGAGGTTGAACTAATACCAGTAGCAGAGATTCCTGCGACTGAAACAACGCCAGAAGCGGTTGTTGTTGAAAAAGTTGAACAAACGACTACCGTAACGACTGCTATTGTTCCTGTTGAGGAAGCTCCTGCAGAAGCAGCTGCCCCTGTAAAGGCTGTTGAAGAAAAGCCTGTGGCAGTTCAATTACCAGCAGCCGTACCCAGTACCCCTGTTGTTGAAGAACCAGCACCTGCTGCGCCTGTTGTTGAAGAGCCAGCCGTTGCCGCTCCTGTTGTTAAACAAGAAGTTGAAGCGGTTGCTGTACCAGCACCAGTACCAGCTGCCCCGGTTGTTGAAGAGACACCTGCAGTTGCTGAACCTGCTCCTGCTCCTGCTGCTCAGCCTGATGAAGATTTTAACCCTTACGGCTATCCTTATCCCAGCAGACGTCCTTATTATCCTCAGCAAAGACCTTATGGCAATCCTTACTATAACCAAAATCGTAACCCTTATGGTAACCGCCCTTATGGTTATAACCCTTACCAGCGTCCTGCTGAGTAAAAAGGTTAGTAATTCGGGTATAAGTTTTTACCGCTTATACCCGTAAGCTCTAACATTACCTTCCTGTCTGGTTCTTATAATGAATATCGGACAATCTGACATCCTCCTAAGCACTATTAATGCCAGTTATATCCATGCTTCTATTGGGCTGCGCTATCTTTATGCCAATCTTGATGAGCTGCAAGCTCAAGCTTCAATTCTTGAATTTACCAGTCATTTAAGACCTGTCGATATTGTTGAAAAAATTCTTCACGCAAAGCCAAAAATAATCGGTTTTGGTGTTTATATCTGGAACACGGAACATACAACAAAAGTTATCCGTTTATTAAAAACCATTGCTCCCGAGATTGTTATTGTAATTGGCGGCCCTGAAGTCAGTTTTGAATATGAACAACAGACAATTTATCAATTATCGGATTATCTTATTACAGGGGCTGCCGATATGGGCTTTGCCCATTTATGCCGTGCTATATTATCTAATAATCATTCGGATCATCAATATAAAAAGAACAAGGTCTTTGAGTTTCAAGAACCGCCACTAAATGCAATCAAACTGCCGTATCAGTTTTATACTGATGAGGATATTACAAATCGTGTGTTATATGTTGAAGCATCACGCGGTTGTCCATTCAAATGTGAGTTCTGTCTGTCAGCACTGGATAAAACTTCTCTGCCATTTGATATTGATGAATTTTTGTATGAAATAGATAAGTTATATCAACGGGGCGGACGAAACTTCAAGTTTGTTGACCGAACATTTAATTTAAAAACTCAAACCAGTCTGAGAATTCTTCAATTTTTTCTGGAACGACTGGATAATAAACTGTTCCTGCATTTTGAAATCATTCCGGATAGACTGCCGGAGACATTAAAAGAGCTCATTGTCAGATTCCCTGCAGGAAGTCTTCAATTTGAAGTTGGCATTCAAAGTTTTAACCCGGACGTACAGGATTTAATCAGCCGTAAGCAGGATAATAACAAAACGATTGAAAACATGTTATGGCTGGTTAATCATTCTCATGCACATATTCATGCCGATCTTATTTTTGGCCTGCCGGGTGAAGACATTGACAGTTTTGCCAGCGGCTTTAATCAATTATATGAATTACGACCACATGATATTCAACTGGGTATTTTAAAACGACTCAGAGGAACACCGCTTATCCGACATACTCAAAGCCATCAATTGCTATTTGATTCATCAGCACCTTATGGAATCTTATCAACCAGAGAAGTTGACTTTACACTGGTGCAGCGAATTAATCGCTTCGCCCGATACTGGGAATTAATTGCAAACTCAGGACATTTTAAACAATCTCTGAGCTTATTACTTGCTAAAAATCCTTTCCAGAATTTTCTGGTTTTTAGTGACTGGCTTTATGAGAATTCAGGAAAAACACATCAGATAGCTTTACGCAAACTTTATGATTATCTTTTCTTTGCGTATAAAGACATTTATTTTGAAAAAAAACAAGACAAATTTGTCCATGCTTTATTAAATGACTATCAAGAGTCAGGATTGAAGGGAAAGCCGGAGTTTTTTAAAAAACTATAGGCTGCGTTCAGCCCAGGCTGCGATGTAATGAATATTTAAATAATGGCACGATTATTCTACGACAGTTGGAATGAGTGTGTTTGATAGTTGGGTTATTACCAATGCCGGTTTATAATCAATCAATTCAGCCTACGCTGATCTCGATGGTAATTTGAAAGAATTCGACTAATATTCCATTACCTAATAAAATTGAAGAAACTTTCTATACAGGGAAGCTCTGTGTTTCTTATCGTTTCTAAATACCCAAAACAGGCTGTTTAATGAATTTTAGCGCTTTGATGTCCAGTAAGTTTTTTGCACCTTTGTTCTGGACTCAATTTCTGGGTGCATTTAATGATAATGTTTATAAAAACTCTCTAATCCTGCTGATTACCTTTAATGCAGCATCCTATACCAGTATCTCAAGTGATGTATTAATTCCTCTTAGTTACGGAATATTTATTTTACCTTTCTTTTTATTTTCAGCTCTGGCTGGTCAGTTGGCTGACAAATATGAAAAATCAAAACTGATACGTTATGTTAAAATAGCAGAAATAAATATTATGCTGCTGGCGGCTCTGGGCTTTTATTTCGAAAATATATGGTATTTATTAGTCGTGCTGTTCTTTATGGGCTGTCAGTCATCCTTATTTGGCCCGGTAAAATATAGTATATTGCCGCAGCATCTAGACGAAGAAGGCCTGCTTAAAGGAAATGGCCTGATTGAAATGGGTACCTTTCTGGCTATTTTATTAGGCACACTGATTGGTGGGATTTTAATTATGCTGGAGGGCAGCGGCAGGATTTATATCAGTGCGCTTGTCATCAGTGTTGCTGTTACAGGCTGGTTAAGCAGTCAAAAAATCCCACTGGCTGAATCAGCCAACCAAACATTGACAATCAACTGGAATATTTTTTCAGAAACCTGGAATATCATCACCGCCGCGACAAAAACACGATTACTCTTTGGTGCAATATTGGCTATTTCCTGGTTCTGGTTTATTGGCGCTACAATTTTAGCAATATTACCCGGCTTCACAACTCATGTATTATCCGGCAATGAACATGTAGTGACTTTATTACTGGCTCTTTTCTCGATTGGAATTGGTATCGGGTCAATGATAGCCGGTAAATCTAAAACACTTAATAAAAGTATCAAGTGGGTCATCATTGGTTCTATCGGCATCAGTCTTATCGGTCTGGATATCTATTGGGTTAGTGCTCAGATTTTGCAGAGCCTTGAGCCGGCAGCGAATAGTAGTCCTGCTTTAATTGGCTGGCAAGCTATGTTTGAAAGTCATCTGACCATTCATGTTTTACTTGATGTACTTTTATTGGGGGCATCCGGAGGATTTTATATTGTTCCCTTATACGTTATTCTTCAGGAACACAGTGCTATAAAAACTCGCTCCAGAACTATTGCGGCAAACAATATCAGCAATGCATTGTTTATGGTGGTTTCTGCGCTGCTGACAATGGTCCTGCTTGATTATGGTGTGACTCTCTACGCATTGTTTTCTTTGCTGGCAATAAGTAACGTATTTATTATTATATTTCTCTATTGGCGTTTTTCGGGCGATGTTCGGCAGGTTTTGAGTTAAAATCTCCTTATGAAGGTATTTCAACATTCAACTGCATCTTATACGGGGGCAGGGCATTAAGAATTTTCTTACCATAAAATTTTGTCATCACTCTTTTATCTAAAAGAGTAATTTTTCCCTTATCAGTTTCTTTGCGAATCAACCGTCCACAGGCCTGAACCAGTTTGATGGATGCATCCGGCACAGATATTTCCATAAAAGCATTTCTCCCTTGTGATTCTATCCATTCAGTTAATGAAGCATCAACGGGATCATTTGGAACGGAAAAGGGGAGTTTGGCAATTATAACATGCTCACAATATTTCCCCGGTAAATCTATCCCCTCAGCAAAACTGGCCAGTCCCAGGATTACACTGCCATTACCCTGGTCAATCTGTTTTTTATGATCATTAATGATCACCTGCTTATTTCGTTGCCCCTGCGTTAAAAGTAATTGCTTCCAGATGCTGTCGCTGCGTAATAATTCATACTCGACTTCATTCATCTGTTTTTTTGAGGAAAAAAGTACCAGAGTGCCTTTTGATGTATCAATAATTTTAGGCAGAAGTTCAACAATTTCATCAGTATGCGCCTGATATTGAGTGGCATCATTTTGCATAGCAGGAACCACAAATGTGACATTTTCCTGATAGTTAAAAGGGCTGGGTAAAATATTGAAGATGCCGGGAACGCCGGAATTCAAAATATAACGGTTAAAATTTCCTAATGCGGCAATAGTAGCACTGGTGACTACTGCGCCATAGCATTGTGACCAGAGGATTTGTTCCAATGTATTAGCCGCCAGTATCGGGCTGCAGGATAACTCAATATCGCGGCCATCATTATCATCTGTTTTTTTCAACCATCTGGCTTTGGGCGGCTGCCCCGGTTTGTCTACCGTGGTGTAAACAAGGAAAAGACCTACTGCGGCCTCGGCTCGGTTTTGCATGGGGGCAATTACAGGCAGCCATTGTTCAGCAATTTCAGTTTTTATTCCCGTTATATCTCCATCAAGGGTCTTTTTCAATGTAGAACTAATGCTGTCAAACTGCTTATATAAACTTTCAAACTGTTTGAGCAGATGATGGCATTGCTCTTTTAAAACATCAGGAATTTTTCCTAGTTGAAAACGGAATACTTTCTCCGTGTTATCAGTGGAAGCGGAGCTGTTTGCAGAATTAGAAAAACGATTTTCCGGGAATTGAAATTGCCCGACAATGGCATCAAGATTTTTAATTTGTTCCGTTATTTCTTTTGCCTGTTCCGGAAAGTTTTTTGCTATTTGCTGAATCTGAGCGGGTGGTTTGGCTAATGCAATAAAATTTTTTAACGATGCGTTGACCTGATCCAGCCATTTAATCGTGGTATTAATTCGAAATGAGAAACTAAAATGATTAATTGCTTTGGTGGGCAGATGATGGCCTTCATCAAAAATATAAATACAGTCATCAGGAGCAGGTAAAATAAAACCACCGCCCATATTCAGGTCACTCAAAACCAGATCATGATTGGCGACAATGCAGTCAACCTTAAACACCGATTCTCTGGCTTTGAAATAGACGCATTCATTGTAAAAAGAACAACGTTTACCACTGCATTGATGTTGATCAGAGGTCAGTGGAGACCAGCTGCTATAGGGAATCGTATCCTCCCAGCTATCGAGTTCACCATCCCATTTCTTGTCTTTCCAGGCCTGAAAAAGGTCTTCATAAAGTGCCATATCATCCTTGTTATTCAGTAACACCTGATTTTGCATAGCAGCAGCGGTATCCGGGTTGGGATCATTTAAAGGCAGACTGCTCTGATCTCGGCTGGAAACAAAATTATTAAGGTGATGCAGACAAACATAACGCTTGCGACCCTTAGCCAGGGTGAAGGAAAAATTTAAATTACTGTGTTTCTGGATGTCAGGAAGATCTTTAAGCAGAATTTGCTCTTGTAAAGCAATGGTTGCTGTTGAAATGATAAGCTTCTTTTTTTGTTCTTTTGCAATAGGTAAGGCAGAAACAATATAAGCAATTGTTTTCCCTGTGCCGGTGCCGGCTTCCAGAGTACAGATATGCGGCTGCTCAGGATTTTCCTTATCAATATTACCCAGCGTTCGGGCAATATCCGCAATCATAAGTCTTTGCCCATATCTGGCTTTTAAGTTTTTGCTCTCCAGGATATTTGAATAGGCACTTTGTATAGTGGTTTTTAGTTTATCGGTTAACACGGGACAAAGTGTATCATTAAAGCAATACAGAACAAATAATCAGCTGCAAATATGATGTGTTTCACAAATATGAATATCCGTATTTTTAATTAGAAATAAAATATATAATAATTGTTAATCAAATAGATAATGAATGTTGTTAAAGTATATTGTTGTTATATTATTGTTATATTGTCGCCTAAATCAGACCATTTATCTGGTTTCTGGCTGCAAATGTCATTTATAAATTGTCTTTTTCACTATTTATTGACTAGAATGTAAACAATTAATAATAAGAAAGATTAGAAATGAGCTTTAAGATACTGATTAATTGATAAATTATTATAAGTTGCATACAGTTTTTTAGAACTATTTTAAGGCCTCAAGGGTAATAAAGTTATGACAGTAAAACATGTTCTGGTTGTAGATGATTCTAAATCTGCAAGATTCATGCTGCGCAAAATGCTGGGAAAAATCAATATGACTGCTGATTTAGCTGAGTCAGGTGAAGAAGCAATAGATTATTTGAAAAGTAATCAGCCTGATGCAATTTTTATGGATCATATGATGCCCGGACTTAATGGGCTGGAAACCGTTCAGAAAATTAAGACAAACCCTGAAACTGCCGTAATACCCGTTGTTATGTATACCTCACAGGATAGTAAAGAATACGAAAAAAATGTCATTTCTCATGGGGTTATTGATATTCTGCCGAAACCGGCTTCACCAGATAATCTCAGTTCTGTGGTTCGCAAATTAAATAATTTACCGGAAATCGTTTCTGCTCAGGTCGCATCAAATGATGAGCATCATATCAGTAGTGAAGATATCGAAAAACTGGTTAGACAAACTGCCGAAGCCGCCGTTGCCGCTGCAGTTCGTTATCAGGTTATCGGTGCGACTGCTCAGCAATTATCCAAGTTCCGCAGCGAACTCAAGGTTTGTGATGAAGATAAGGCCAAAAACATATCTGAACATACCTTTGATAACCGGATCAATACCTATTCAGATAAAGTCAGCAGTCAGATTGAAGGGCATATGGCTGATTTAACATCCCAGCTTGAGAATCTGAACAATCAAAAAATTACTGATGTCGACCCTCAGACAATTGAAGAAATTAAGAGTGTTGCCCGTCTGGCTTCCACAACAAAAGCCATTGAAGCTTCCAAAGAAACTGCTGCTCTGGTTGCCCATGAATCCCTGATAAGGATCACAGACGCTATCAATGATGCCAATAAGAAAATGGCCAGACGCATTACCATCGCCACTTTAATCGCCTCCGGCGTAGGAATTCTATCAGCCCTGAGTGTACTGGTTTATCTAAGCGTTTAATTTTTAATGCGAATACTCTCGTTGTAAAATATTTCCCCTCTCCCTCTGGGAGAAGGGACTCTACGTCAACAGGTCACTCCATCCCCCCAACACGAATTCACCCCCCACGAAAATAGCTGCAAAATATATGTAGCCTTTTTCCTCCATCTACTCTACTATTCCTTTTTCAAATAAATTTTCCAAAAAAAACCGGAATAACCCCTAGATGCTTAAATCAATTTCCCAGAGAATTGCCGACCAACTCAATGTTAAACAATCACAGATTGACGCTACCGTCACCATGCTGGACGGGGGCGATACCGTACCGTTTATTGCGCGTTATCGTAAAGAAATAACCGGTGGTCTGGATGACACACAATTAAGATTATTAGATGAACGTTTGAACTATTTACGTGAACTGGATGAGCGCAGGGAAGTAATTATAAAAGCCATTGATGAGCAGGGGAAACTGACCCCGGAACTTAAAGGCGCCATCTACGCCTCAGAAACAAAAACACGCCTGGAAGATTTATATAAACCTTATATAGTCAAACGCAGAACCAAAGCTCAAATTGCCCGTGAAGCGGGTTTAGAGCCCTTAGCTGATTCTTTGCTTAATGACCCCACTTTGATACCCGATAAACAGGCTGAGAATTTCTTTAATCAGGAAAAACAAATTACTACGGCTAAAGAGGCCCTTGATGGTGCCAAACAAATTTTAATGGAAAAATTTGCCGAAAATCCGGAATTAGTAGGGCAGTTGCGAGAATATCTCTGGGAAAATGGTTCATTGAGTTCAAAAGTCGTGGCTGGACAGGAACAGGCTGGCAGTAAATTTTCTGATTATTTTGATGCCAGTGAAAACCTTGAAAAAATGCCGTCTCACCGTATTCTGGCACTTTTTCGAGGACGCAAAGAAGGTTTTCTTACCATTAATACAGAATTAATTGAACCTGAAAATACGCCTGCCGCTTTGTCAACAATGGAACATAAAATAGCACATCATTTTGCTATTGAAGATCAAGGCAGGGCGGCTGATAAATGGCTGCAGGAAGTCGTTAAATGGACCTGGCGTATAAAAGTTAAAACTTCACTGGATATGGATCTGAAAAAACGTCTTAGAGAAAAAGCTGAGGAAGCTGCTATTGATGTTTTTGGAAAAAATCTACAGGATTTGTTATTAGCGGCACCTGCCGGTCAGAAAGTCACCATCGGCCTGGATCCGGGCTTACGTACCGGAGTAAAAGTCACCGTTGTTGATGAAACCGGTAAATTTATTGATAGCGCCACTATCTATCCACATGTCCCCAAAAAACAATGGGATCAATCAATTCATGTTCTGGCTGCATTAGCACAAAAGCATAATGCCCGTTTAATCAGTATCGGTAATGGCACCGCTTCAAGAGAAACAGATAAGCTGGCTGCTGAGCTAATCAAACAATATCCACAATTTAAACTGAATAAAATTGTTGTTTCTGAAGCCGGTGCATCAGTTTACTCAGCCTCTGAACTGGCGGCTGATGAATTTCCGGATTTGGATGTATCATTACGTGGTGCCGTATCGATTGCCAGACGTTTGCAGGATCCACTGGCAGAATTGGTAAAAATTGATCCAAAATCCATTGGTGTCGGTCAATATCAGCATGATGTCAGTCAGACTCAGCTGAATAAAAAACTCGAAGCTGTTGTAGAAGATTGTGTGAATGGGGTTGGTGTGGATTTAAATACGGCATCTGCACCCTTACTAACTCAGGTGTCAGGTTTAAGCCGGACGCTTGCCGGCAATATTGTTACTTATCGTGAACAAAATGGTGCTTTTAGCAATCGCAAAGAATTATTAAAAGTGCCAAGACTGGGTGAAAAGGCATTTGAACAATCTGCAGGATTTCTACGCGTAATGAATGGTGATAATCCGCTTGATAGCTCTGCAGTACATCCGGAAACCTACTCAGTGGTTGAAAAGATTGCTGCCAAACAACATCGGGATATTCGTCAGTTGATTGGCGATCGCCAATTTCTGCATTCTTTAAATCCGGCGGATTATACAGATGAACAATTTGGTGAACCCACAGTCAGAGATATTATTAAAGAAATGGAAAAGCCCGGACGTGATCCACGCCCAGAGTTTAAAACCGCTGAATTTAAGGAAGGTGTTGAAGATCCCAAAGACCTGAAGCCTGGTATGATTCTCGAAGGTGTGGTTACCAATGTGACTAACTTTGGTGCTTTTGTTGATATTGGCGTTCATCAGGATGGCCTGGTGCATATTTCACAACTGGCAGAAAAATTTATAAAAGATCCTAGAGATGTGGTCAAAGCAGGTGATGTAGTTAAAGCTAAAGTGGTTGAAGTCGATTTGAAACGTAATAGAATTGCATTAACCATGCGCTTGAATGAGCAGCTTGAAACACCTGCTCAATCAATGAGAGAACCTGTACGTAATAAGTCTTCACGAAACGCTTTGCCAAAGAAGCAGGCAAGGCAGGCTGCACCGGTTAATAATGCAATGGCAGCGGCATTTGCAAAATTAAAACCATAAACCTGTAAAATCTTATGGAATTCTTTTATAGTAATACTTGCTTTAAAAAGTTACACACTCTAAAATAACCCACTAAATAGCTAGGGTATTTTTTAAACGTACTTTACAAAACTAATAACTTATATTTTTTTCATAACCCAACCTCATAGGAGAAATGAATAATGAGCGTACTTGTAGGTAAACAAGCACCTAATTTTACAGCAAATACTGTAATGGCTGATGGCGAAATTAAAGCAGATTTTAATTTTTCTGAACACACTAATGGCAAATATGCGGTTTTATTCTTTTACCCGCTGGATTTTACTTTTGTTTGTCCTTCTGAGCTGATTGCTTTTGATCACCGTATTGAAGAATTTACTTCACGTGGTGTTGAAGTCATTGGTTGTTCAACTGATTCACATTTTACTCATAAAGCATGGCGCAGTACCCCAATTAATAATGGTGGTATTGGTGAAGTTAAATACCCGCTTGTTGCTGATTTAAACCATACAATCTGCAGAGATTATGATGTTGAAGTTGGCGGCGGCGTTGGTGAAGATGGTGAATATAATCGTGGTAATGGTATTGCTTACCGTGGTTCTTTCCTGATTGATAAGTCCGGTGTGGTTCGCCACCAGGTCATTAATGACCTGCCTCTGGGGCGTAATATTGATGAAATGCTGCGTATGATTGATGCATTACAATTTACTGAAGAACATGGTGAAGTTTGTCCAGCTGGCTGGAATAAAGGTGATAAAGGTATGAAAGGCTCCACTGAAGGTGTTGCTGAGTACCTGGCTGAAGAATCAGACAAGCTGTAATGTTTTAACTCCTTCTCCCACTGGGAGAAGGAGCTCAATTTTCCCCATCTAAAACATTCCAGCACCCATTTCTTCACATCATTAATCGTTGCGTCTATTTTTTTTCAATTTTTTTTACAAATATCTGCCTGCAAACAGTTTTTTTTGCTGAAACGCATTAAATGACAAGGTATAATATCAAATTATTTTTTAATATTGAGTTTTGCTAAATAAGCGACTCTTAAGATTTAAGGTTATACGGGAGTACATAGTGGAATTATCGGGTTCCGAAATCATTGCACAATTCCTCGAAGATGAGGGCGTTGAATTTCTTTTTGGGTATCCAGGCGGTGCCGTATTACATATTTATGATGCGCTGTTTAAGGCAGATAATGTCAAACACATTCTGGTACGTCATGAACAGGCTGCTGTGCATGCCGCAGATGGTTATTCCCGTTCATCAGGAAAAACCGGTGTAGCTTTAGTTACCTCAGGACCAGGTATGACAAATGCCGTTACAGGTATTGCTACAGCCTATCTTGATTCCATTCCTCTGGTCGTACTGACGGGGCAGGTACCCACTGCCGTTATTGGTAGTGATGCTTTTCAGGAAGTTGATTCAGTTGGTATTTCACGTCCTTGCGTAAAACATAATTTTCTGGTCAAAGACGTTAATGATCTGGCCGATACCCTTAAAAAGGCTTTTTATGTTGCCAGTACCGGACGTCCGGGGCCTGTTGTTGTTGATATACCCAAGGATGTAACCGACCCGAATGTTAAGGTGTCTTATTCTCACCAGCCATCGATCAGCATGCGTTCTTATAATCCGGTAACTAAGGGACATCATTTTCAGATTAAAAAAGCACTGGAAATAATACTGCGTGCCAAAAGACCCGTTTTTTATACCGGCGGTGGTGTTGTTTTATCAAATGCCTCAAGCTCGTTGACTTCAATAGTACAGCGGCTGAATTTCCCTATTACCAGTACACTGATGGGACTGGGTGCTTATCCGGGTTCCGATAAACAGTTTCTGGGCATGCTGGGTATGCACGGCACCTATGAAGCGAATATGGCAATGCATGAAACCGATGTGCTTATTGCTGTTGGTGCCAGGTTTGATGACAGAATAACGGGACATCTGGAACACTTTTGTCCTAATGCAAAAATTATACATATTGATATTGATCCATCGTCAATATCAAAAAATGTTAAAGTTGATGTGCCTATTGTCGGTGATGTCGATGATGTTCTCACTACGATGTTGTCGCTGCTTAAAGATGATGAGAAAAATACCGATGAAGAAGCCATGAAAGACTGGTGGAAGCAAATCAAACAATGGCGCAAGAAAAACTGTCTTCGTTACAATAAGAAGACCAAAGTGATTAAGCCGCAATATGTCATTGAAAAACTGCATGAAGTAACGAAAGGTGATGCTTATATTACTTCAGATGTTGGTCAGCACCAGATGTTTGCTGCCCAGTATTACAAGTTTGAAAAGCCCAGACAATGGATCAATTCCGGCGGCCTGGGTACTATGGGCTTTGGCCTGCCTGCAGCAATGGGTGTGCAGTTGGCGCATCTCGATCAGACTGTTGCCTGTGTGACGGGTGAGGGCAGTATTCAAATGAATATTCAGGAACTGGCTACTTGTATGCAGTATCAACTGCCTATAAAAATCATCAACCTGAATAACCGTTATCTTGGCATGGTTCGTCAATGGCAGGAATTCTTCTATGAAGGACGATATGCCATGTCCTATATGGATTCCATCCCTGATTTTGTTAAATTAGCGGAAAGCTATGGTCATGTTGGTATGCGTGTTGATCAAACCAGTGACGTGGAAGATGCGCTGAAGAAAGCCTTTGCCATGAAAGACAAACTGGTCTTTATTGATTTTCTCACTAACCGTGAAGAAAATGTTTACCCGATGATTGCCGCAGGTAAGGGGCAGCATGAAATGGAACTGGCACCGGATAGTGAGCTGGTCTGAGAAAGACCACAACAATGTTTAAGAGTATAAAAAGAGTTAAATAATGCGTCATATTATATCTATTTTATTAGAAAACGAATCCGGTGCTCTGTCCAGAGTTGCCGGCCTTTTTTCTGCTCGTGCCTATAATATTGAGTCTTTGACCGTGGCACCCACAGAAGATCCAACGTTGTCACGTATGACATTGGTAACCAGTGGTTCAAATGAAATCATTGAACAAATCACAAAACAATTAAACAAATTAATTGACGTGGTTAAATTAAATGACTTAAATGTGAACGGCGCTCATCATATTGAACGTGAAATGATGTTGATTAAAGTAAAAGCACCGGTTTCAACTCGTGATGAAATCATGCGTTTAAGTAATATATTTCGCGGTAATATTGTTGATGTCACCGATGATACCTATACGGTTGAATTAACGGGGACCAGTGATAAACTGGATGCTTTTATCGCTTCATTTGAATGTGATAGCATTTTGGAAACAGTTCGTTCAGGTGTTATGGGTATTGCCCGTGGCGCTTCTGCATTGCATGTATAATTTTTAAAAATATAAATAATAAGGTTTGGATAATGAATATATATTATGATAAGGATTGCGATCTTTCTATCATCAAAGGCATGAAAGTCACAATCGTTGGCTATGGTTCTCAAGGTCATGCTCATGCTAATAATCTTAAAGATTCAGGTGTCGATGTTACTATCGCCTTGCGTGAAGGCTCGGCTTCTGCTGCAAAAGCAGAATCAGCTGGTCTTAAAGTACAAAATGCAGCCAATGCAGTAAAAGATGCTGATGTTGTTATGATTCTGACTCCAGATGAATTTCAGTCTCAATTATACAAGAATGATATTGAGCCTAATATCAAACAGGGTGCAACTCTGGCTTTTGCTCATGGTTTTAGTATCCACTATAATCAGATTATTCCTCGTGCTGATCTGGATGTCATTATGATTGCTCCTAAAGCGCCTGGTCATACTGTACGTTCTGAGTTTGTTAAAGGCGGCGGTATTCCAGATTTGATTGCTATTCATCAGGATGCTTCCGGTAACGCGAAAAATGTTGCCTTATCTTATGCATCTGGTGTTGGCGGTGGTCGTACCGGTATTATTGAAACGACATTTAAAGATGAGACAGAAACGGATTTATTTGGTGAGCAGGCCGTTTTATGTGGTGGTGCGGTAGAACTGGTTAAAGCTGGTTTTGAAACATTGACGGAAGCCGGTTATGCGCCTGAAATGGCTTATTTCGAATGTCTGCATGAATTAAAACTAATTGTTGATTTGATGTACGAAGGCGGTATTGCCAATATGAACTATTCCATTTCCAATAATGCGGAATATGGAGAATATGTCACAGGTCCTAAGGTCATTAATGATGAAAGTCGTCAGGCCATGAAGGAAGCTTTAGATAATATTCAAAATGGTCAATATGCTAAACGCTTTATTATGGAAGGTCAGACTAACTATCCTGAAATGACAGCATGGCGACGTAATAATGCGGCACACGCAATCGAACAAACAGGTTCTAAATTACGTGAAATGATGCCATGGATTACAGAAAACGCTTTGGTTGATAAAGATAAAAACTAATCTGTTCTGAGGTTTTAAACGATTGGTTTAACTCATGTTTTTAAGAGATGGCCTGCATTTGCAGGCTATTTTTTATGCATAGGAATTAATTCATAATGGCTGTTTATCACCATTCATTTATTGCAAAAGAGGGTTGGACACTCCTCTTTTTAATATTCTGTATAGCTGCTGTCAGCTCCTATTTCTTTTTCTTTCTTTCTATCCCTGTGTGGATGTTATTTTTTCTGGTGCTTTTTTTATTAAGAGATCCTCACCGGGTTATTCCCGCAAAACCTCTGGCCATTGTCAGTCCTATTCAGGGAGTGGTTAATTCAGTTGAGCCATTTTATGATCCTTATTTAAAACGCGAAGCAAGTAAAATTGTTATAAAGATGCGCTGGTATGATGTTTTTTCCCTGCGCAGTCCTCTGGAAGGCCAGATCAAACAAAGCTGGCTTGTCAGTAATGATAAAGGCGGCAAAATAAAAAATGTGTTCTGGCTGCAAAGTGATGAACATGACGATATAGTATGCTCAATTGGGGGTGGTTTTCTTTGGTGGAAGCCGGATTGTAAAATTAATATGGGTGAAAGAATAGGTCAGGGCCAACGTTGTGGTTTTATGCATTTTGGGACCATAGTTGAATTAATCTTACCGGCAATGGCTCACATTGAGGTTAAAAAAGGTGATAGAATTACCTCGGGTGAATCAATAGTAGCCAATTTAATTCATAATAAATAACTCTTAGCAAAAAGAGAATAAATCATGGACAGTAATAATTCAAACAAACCCGCTGATGATCGAGAGCAGAACCAGGCCTCTGAATCGCCAGAAGTGCTGAACACACTTAAAACAAGAAAAGGTATTTATCTATTACCCAATTCTTTTACCACAGGCGCTTTGTTTGCTGGCTTTTATGCGGTTATTGCCGCCATGAACGGACATTTTGAAGCGGCCTCCTTAGCAACCTTTATTGCTATGATTCTTGATGGTCTGGATGGCCGTGTTGCCCGTATGACCAATACTCAAAGTGATTTTGGTGCTGAATATGATAGTCTTTCTGATATGGTTTCCTTTGGTGTTGCTCCCGCACTGGTTATGTATACCTGGTCTTTATCAACAATGGGCAAGATAGGCTGGATCGCCTCTTTTATTTATGTTGTAGGTGCCGCATTACGCCTTGCTCGTTTTAATACCCAGCATGGGCATTCAGGCAAACGCTATTTTCAGGGACTTGCCAGTCCTGCAGCTGCGGGCTTTGTAGTTGGCTTTGTCTGGTTGTGTTCAGAAAATCAAATTAGCGGTGAAAGCATGAAATATCTGTCTTTTATTATCACCGTGGGTGCCGGGATATTAATGGTCAGCAATGTTAAATACCGCAGTTTTAAAGATCTGGACCTGAAAAACAAAGTGCCTTTTGTTACCATCCTGATTATGGTGCTGGTTTTTATTTCCGTTGTTTACCAACCCCCCTTTATTTTATTTACTGTCTTTGCGCTGTACAGTCTGTCGGGCTTATTTGGTTATCTGATCCGGAAAATGAGAAAGATTAAGTAAATCGTAATTCGTAAACCTTTTCTATTTACTATGTTAAAATACCGCTCTGAATTGGAGTGAACTTATGCCTGATAAATTAATAATTTTTGATACTACTTTGCGTGACGGGGAACAAAGTCCCGGCGCGTCAATGACCAAAGAAGAAAAAGTTCGTATCGCCAAAGTGCTGGAACGCATGAAGGTTGATATAATCGAAGCTGGATTTCCAATAGCCAGTCCGGGTGATTTCGACGCAGTTAAGGCGGTAGCGGATAGCATTAAAGACAGTACGATTTGCGGTCTGGCCAGAGCCCTCAATAAAGATATCGACCGCGCTGGTGAAGCGCTTAACGGTGCAAACTCGGCACGGATTCATACCTTTATTGCAACTTCACCTATTCACATGGAAAAAAAGCTGCGTATGTCGCCTGATCAGGTGGTTGAACAGGCTGTTGCTGCCGTTAAA
>Ga0209013_10001148_pt1 | contig 24487 bp, 25 predicted proteins | sample Cruoilmetagenom2_FD_187291 | JGI IMG/M metagenome (GOLD analysis project Ga0209013, IMG submission 187291) | Oil polluted marine microbial communities from Coal Oil Point, Santa Barbara, California, USA - Sample 2 (SPAdes) (version 2) | ecosystem: Environmental > Aquatic > Marine > Oil seeps ... | reverse complement strand
CGGATATAGCCGCGCTCGCCAATGAGACCCTCGACTTGATGGGCCAGGATCTCGACGGTGTGACAGTTGCAGACCAAGACGTCGATGTCGACGTAAGGTGGATCGGGGAGGACTACGCCATCCCGACCGAGGCCGGAGATGAGGCGATCAGGTGGGCCGCCGAGCGCGGTGGATGGATACTTGACCGGACCTACTCAGGCAAGGGCCTCTCCGGCCTTCTTGGCCTTGTGGCGGAGGGTCGTTTTGGCGAGGGCAGTGATGTCGTGTTCATCCATACCGGCGGCTGGCCGGCCCTGTTCGCGCCCGGCGGGGCACCAGTAGTGTCACGCTCATGACCGACCAGATTCTCGACGTCGACCTCATGGCATTTGAGCGGACCAGCGATGGCCCGCGCCGTGCGGTCGTCGATGGTGTCATGCGTAGCTTGGCAACCGGTTTCGTCTACACCACTCATGATGTCTCCGACGATCTGCTTGACACGGCCTATGGCATGCTCCGCGAATTCTTCGAAAAGCAGCCAGAGGAAAAGAGGCAATTCGAGATCGCGGGCGCGAACGGCCAGACCGGCTACACCGGGCTGCTCGTGGAAACGGCGGCTTCCAGCGACAAGCCGGACTGGAAGGAAATGCTCAACTGGTCGACTCCCATTGCGGCAGGGCATCCCCTGCGTCGCAAGTTCAAGAATGCCTATCCCGAGCAAGTTCTTCCCGAAGCAGTGGTTCCTGGCATCTCCGACGTGCTCTACCGCTTCCACGATTCAATCGCTGGTCTACAGCGACGTTTCCTGCGCGTTATTGCCGAAGGTCTCGGTTGCCACGAGTCATTCTTCGATGACATGGTCGAAGACGGCCCGACTCTCACGCGGGCCGTTCGCTACCCAGCGATGACTGAGTCGGACGCGTCCGGTCATGTCTGGGCCGCCGAACACGGTGACATCAATCTCATCACAGCGTTGCCGCGTGCGACTGCTCCCGGGCTTCAGGTGAAAGTCGACGACAATTGGATCGATGCAACGCCGCCCGACAATGCGGTCATCATCAATACAGGCATCATGCTCGAGCGGCTGACCAATGGAGTGATCCCGATCGGCTGGCATCGCGTTGTTGCCGATCCGAGCTACAAAGGCGAGCGCTACAGCGTTGTTCAGTTCTGCCATCCGCGGCCGTGGACGATTCTCGCACCATTGTCGTCATGCTGTACGCCTGACAATCCGCAGCGTTTCGCGGCGATCAGCGCTGAAGACGCACTTGATGAGGTGCTGTACGAAATCAACCTCGTTGAAAAGTCCCGCCGGGTCGGGTAGGGGTCGCCGCTGCTCAGCGGAGAAGAACCGGGATTTCCGAGAGATCGTCGCCATGAATAGCAAGGTCGATCCATATCGATGTCGGCAGGTCCATTGGCCAGAACCACGAGGCGGGGACGTCCTCGACCCCACCCGCGCCGGGGCCCCGGGCGTCGGGCGGGGTGTAGCCGCAACTCTCGCTCGGGTAGATCATCGCGGCCCAACCACTGGCGGTGACCTGGCCGGTTGACGTGATGATCCACTCGGAGTCGATCTGCCGGTCTTCGTCGGTCGTCTCGATCGTGACGGGGAAATGGCCCTCACCGTTTGGAGGGCTCGACCATGGGCCGGTGCCCACAGTGCATACCTGGCGAAAGAGTGAGTCGATGACCGGGCCGTAGGCGTCGATCGAGCTGCCGTCGAGGTCATTGATGGTGAGGCGAATATGTGGGGCGATCGCATCGATCGGGATATCGACCGTGGCATCGGTTGGGACGTCGGACCGGACCCCGATGGGGATCGGGTCGGTGTCTCCCATGAAGCCGATCACCTGGCCCGCTCGGACCGTTGCGCCGACGCGCCCGAGCGCGCTGAGGCGGAGGTGTGGGGGAGCGGCCCCATCGTTGGTGCCGGGGTTGTCATCGTTGAACCCCGCCATTGTGTAGCTACGACCTGACTCGTCGGTGATCGTGAGCGAGATCGTCGAACCGGCTCGGTCATCGACCGCCGTGACGATCCCGTCGACGACGGCGAGTACCGGCTGGAGCTTCACACCGAAGACGATCCCGGGAGCGTTTGCCGCGCAGAGACCTGCGGCGGCGGCATCGGCCGTGGACGCGTCTTCGGCGTTGTCGCACTCAGGTGCTGCGATGCGAGTGGGTCCGAGCACTGGGAAGGCGATTCTTGCCAATGTGTCGCCTTCGGCGCTTGATTGCGGCTCGGGAGGTACGCCAAGCCGCATTATTGCGTCGGCGAACGACACCGGCTGCGGTACCGGGCGGCCCGATATGAACGCCCACACACCGAGCCAACGCTGCTGATACTCGCGCACGGTCAGGATGTTTCCGGCCGACGGCACCGGGACGATGTCCATGAGGGTCAGGTCGCGAGCAGCCCGCGGGTAATACCACATCACTGGAATCATCGAGACGTCGTTGTTCCATTGAGCAAGGAATCGGGTTACGTCGATGGCCGCGCGCTCGTCTTGAATAAATGGTGGAGCGAGATTGGCATGCGCGAACCCGCCGTGACCGTCCCATGTGGAGGCAATGAACTGGTAAGCGCCGGAAGCGTTTCCCTTGTTCGGACCGAGCGTGTAGTTGCCCCGAGATTCCATGTATCGAATGGTCGCAAGTATGTGAGCAATCTGGCTCGGGTAGACCGTGACGTGCTGTTGGGCAGGTGCGGGTGCGAGCGTGGTGGTCGTGATCTTGGGAATCTGAGGATCACCCTTCTCCGCGGTGGGCTCCGGATCCGGCAGCGACGGAACCACAGCAGCTGTCGTTGTCGTGGTTGATGTGCTGGTCGTTGATGTGCTGGTCGTTGATGTGCTGGTCGTTGATGTGCTGGTCGTTGATGTGCTGGTCGTGGTTGCCGCCGCAACGGTTGTCGTTGGAGCGCTGCCCTGATCTTCCAGGGGGCTCACGGATTCGGGCGTGTCGTCGGCGGCAGCCGTTGTGCCGAGCGAAACCGTTGCTACCGAAAGTGTGGCTGCGATGGCCAGCACGACGGCCACGCGCGTCCGTGGGCGCCGCCGATTAGCGACGCTCGGACACAACTGGCTGAGTGGGAACTTGCTCATGGATTCAAAGCGCGCTCGACGACATGCATGGTGTATCGGCACGACCCACCCCAAAATCGAGCACAATCGGAAATCTAGTTCCCGTGGGCAACTCGGACGGTCACCCACCGCGCTCACCGCCAATTGCCGCTACCTTCGAGGCTCGATGCCTTCGGACTCACCAGATTCGACAGAGGTCGACGCAGCCCCGTCAGATCGTCGCGACGTTGTACTGGCGATCGACATCAACGGCGGCCACTTCCAAGCTGGTTTGGTCACGGCCAAGGGCGAACTGATCGATAGAGCGACCGTGGCAGTTGAGCCCGACGTCGGCCCGGAGTCTCACTACACGGCACTGGCGATGATGGTGTCGGAATTCAGAGGGGTTAGCGCAGAGCACCACGATGTGCGAATTCGAGGGGTCGGCATAGGAAGTGAGGGCCCCGTGCGGCAGGGTCTGGATGCCGTTTCCCCGGTCGGCCTTCCGGCATGGCGCGAATTTCCGTTGCGCGACCGCCTCTCAGAGCTGACCGGATTGCCAGTGTTCGGTGACCTGGACGCAAAAGCGTTGGCCCTGGCCGAAGGGTGGCTCGGGGCGGCGCAGGGCCATCCGGACTTCTGTGCCATCACGGTCTCAACCGCGATCGCCGGAGGAATCGTGCTCGATGGGCAACTCCTCGAAGGTGAAACCGGATCAGCGGGTCACGTCGGTCACATGGTTGTCGAGCCAGGAGGTCGCCGTTGCCGCTGCGGAACACAGGGATGCCTCGATGCTGAGGCATCTGGCCTGGCGATCGAGGCCATTACCGGGCGTCCACCGTCGGAGCCCACCTATGAGATCATGCAACGCACCGGAGGCCTGGTTGGTCGGGCAGCGGCGATGTTGTGCAATGCCTTCGACCTCACCTTGGTCGTCGTCGGTGGGAGTGTTGCATCGGGATTCGGCGCGACGTTCTTCCACACTGCTCAAGTGGCGCTTGATGAGAATGCGCGGCTGCCCTACAGCCGCGGAGCCCGAATCACCCCGTCTCGTCTTGGCGAGTCCGGTCCGATCATCGGTGCCGGTGCTCTCGGGTGGCGTGGGGTCCGTCGAGCGGCCCGCTCCTCGCGGACTCAACCGCCGAACGCTCGGTAGAGGCGTTCTGCCGGCCCTCGTCCGAACTGACGGCTCCATGCGACAGCCGCGAGAATGCCGACCGTCCAGAACGCCAAGGCGAATGCCAGGGCGGTGTCAACGCCAGTCGGCCTGATCCAGCCCATCCAATCGACCGTGAGATTGAAGACGAAGATGTGCGCCAAGTAGAGCGTCAGGGTGAGTTGCCCCGCTCGTCGCAGTGGGTCTGTGGCGACCGGAAACCATACGGCCAGCCAATCGAGAGATGCATACGCGACGAGCGCAGTACCGAGTGCGCTGGCAACAAAGACCAGCCCGCGCTCACCCGGGTTATTCGACAAGAGCACCGTCTGGAAGCTCGTCGACGAAGCTGCGTTCGCAATGTTGGCGCCGGCGAACAGAATGAAACCTGACCCTAAAGTGGCGATTCGCCACCAGCTCGTGTTCAGTATTCGGCCGAGCAGTATTCCGGCACAGAGAAACGCCAGCCACGGCAGCAATGGGTGGGTTCCGTTCACGAAGACACCGAACACGAAATGGCGGATCGAACCGTCGCCCGGTGACGTGAGCCAGAGTGTGCTCTCTCCATCCTGTTGCTGTTCGAATCTCCATATCCGGATGCCCCATCCTGCGGATGCGGCAATCATGCCGATCAAGGCAACCCATCGGCCGCGCAGCGTAAAAAGTGCCGCGGCGATCACAAACATCGCGCCGTAGAAAGGCAGGATTGTCCCCGGCCAGATCTCGTCGATCAGCAGACCAACGGAGTAGAGAAGTACTCCGCGGCGAACGAGTCGCCAGCGCATCCCTCTGATGCGAACCGGATCAGAGAGACTGCTCCGCGTCAACAGGGTGACTCCCACACCAGCGACAAGTACGAACGTCGCCGCGAAACGGGTTGAAAATGGCCCGGTCCATGGGTCGAACAGTTCAGCGGCCCACCCGGTTCCGATGCCGGGACCGTCACCGCTCAGGATGAGGTAGCCGTGGTAGTTCATCACGACGACGCCGATCAATGCGACCGCCCTGATGACGTCGGGCCCTGCGAGGCGTTGGGCCAATGGGATGTCGACCGGTGATGGGGGTGTGGCGGTCAGAGCCACTCGTACTCGTCCACCGAGATCATGTGGAGCGGTCTCTGGAGGTCGACTCGATCGCCGATAGTCGGTACGGATTGCCCAGAGGGAACAAAGGCCATCGATGTATGCATGTGTGGTGGCTCTAGGAGCGCCAGCCGGGTCCGGTCGTAGTGGAACGGGCTTCGACCATCGGGCAGTGTGGCGACGCCCTGGGCTGTACCAGCGCCGATCATGATTAGGGATCCATCCGATCCGATCGGTGTCAGCCGGTAGCCGGCGTTGCTTCCCGCGGAGACGGTGCGGACATCCAGCACATCGGCCGTGAGATGGAGCGCACTCTTGTCCCCGTGCCAAAGCACTGTGCCGAGGCGTAGGCGATACTGGCGTGTCGATGGCAGCGATGCGTAAGTTGCCGCGTCCAGATGGCTCACCCAGATCGGCAGGTCGTCATCGATGGTGGACGGTCCGGAGGTGACTGCTGCAATAATCTCGTCGCGATGGTCGTTCATCGAGCCCGTGAGCGACGGGTGGATGCTGACACTAACGACGTCGAGCCCGGCCCGACGCGCCTGATCGATTAGTTCGGGGCCGCGGCCGTAGCGTTGCATCGCGGAGGTCAGTTTCACGGTGACGCGGCCGCGCCATCCAGCCAGAGCATCGATGTGTTGTTCATTGCCGACCGTCAGAATCGGCGAGGTCGATGTTGGTGGCGACAATGTCGGGGTGAGCACGACCGCAGTGAGCTCAGTTGGCAGGTCCTCGAGTTCGTGGACCGTACCGACGGCCACGGTGTCGCAGAACTCGGCGGCGAGCTTCGCCAGGCGAAACCTTCCGAGGCCGTAACCGTTGCCCTTCACAACTGGGATTAGACCCTCGACGCCGGCGGCCACCTGCGCGACGTGGCTTCGCCATATCGCGGTGCGCACTGTCAGCCTGACGGTCACGGCTCTGAACGTAGTGTGCGTAGCGCTCTTAGTAATTCCTGACCTTGTTGATCGGAAATATCAGGCATATGCTCCAGAGCCTATGAACTTTCGTACGATCTTTCGTTTCCCGGACACGATCAACGAGACCTCAGCCCGTCTGGTAGCCGCCGGAGTAATCACCGAGGCTGTCGCCTTCCTGGTCTTTCGCGAAGGTTGGCTCCTTATTCCCCTGGTGTACGGATTTCTTGCCCGTGTCCTGGCTGGACCAACTATGTCGCCGCTCGGGCAGTTCGTCACGCGGGTTGCCACACCGAACCTGGAGGCCTGGCTGAAATCAACTAGTCAGCCCTCGGGGTTCGAGTCACGAATCGTTCCGGGTCCACCGAAACGTTTCGCGCAGGGAGTCGGGCTGGCATTTACGAGCGGTGCGGCTTTGGCGTGGGTCGTCGGGGCACCACTCATCAGCTACTTGCTGGTCGCGTTCCTCATTGCTGCGGCCACACTCGAGTCGGTATTCGCGGTTTGCTTGGGATGCATCGTCTACAACGCAATCTGGGGATGTGCGGAGTGTTCTGACATCACCCAGGAGCCGACGAACGTCCCGGCCATGAACTGAGTGCAGGGATGATTGGCGCCCAGGTTCGATGGCGCCGCATGCCTTTCCAGACACCCCAACCGTAGGCAACGTCTGTTGGTGTTGACCGAATTTTGACAAGAGCGGCAGCCAGACCGATCCATCGCATTCGTCTGGAGACGAGTGATCCCGCCACAACGATCGGCCACCAGACGCGTCTGACCGCCGCGGCCAGCTGATTCGCGGCAAAGAGATGGCCGCGGAGCGCGAGCGTGAGCGAAGCGGTCGGCGGGACGCCGGGGAGCTTCGGTATCAGAGCGATGGAACTTCCGACCGCTGTCGTAACTGCGATTGCGGGGTGGCCGAGGGCGAGCACAGCCCAGACAGCAGTGGTCCAGGCATTCATCCGCGTGGGTGTCAGCGCGCCAGGGTGCCGAAGAGCAAGTGGGGCCGCGGAGGTCCCGTACCCCGCGTGCTGGCGCATACGGCTGCCGAGCGATGGTCGTGGTTCATGCCAAACGGCGCTGGAAGGCTCATATCGGCAACGCCATCCTGCTTCATCCATCCGCCAGACGAAGTCAACGTCCTCGCCGAACCGCAGGCCATCGTCGAAACCCCCGATGGAGTCGAAGGCCGCTAAGCGCACCACTAGCGCAGCGCCCGGAACATAGCTCACCCGTGTGCCCGCTCGAATCCGTGCAGGCTCGACGCCGAGGTCGAGCGGCGAGCCCTTTTCCCCACACACTCGGGGTGCCACCAGACCGACTCGAGGGTCATCAAAATGATGGAGCAGTGGGGCGAGCCATCGGGTTTCGTCCAGCGAAACGTCGGCGTCTACGAATGCAACGAGAGGTGTGTCAATCGAGGGGCGTGCCGCGTTCCGCGCGGCTGCCGGGCCGCTGTTGACCGGTAGCCGAATTCTCGCATTCGCGAGCGGGGGTTCCGATCCGTCGTCGACCGTGATTCGTGCGTCGTCGTGGATTGTTCCACCGAGCTGAGGCGTGACCACTGTTACGTCGCTGATCGTGAACGCCGACGCCGACGCCGAGGGACTGGGCGACGGGTGAATTGCGCCGGCGTCAAGCAATCGACCAACGAGATCGGACTTCAGCACTTCTTCTCTGGCTTCGATCGCGGCCAGGACGGCCTCGCCCCGAGCGCTCGTTCGAAACAATCGAAGAGGCGACCCAGCGACTACAACACGACCAAATCGCTGCCACGATCTGTCAAGTGTAAATCGCACGACTACGGCCCCGTTCTCCGTTTGCCCGTTATTCGTTTGTAGGTAATTTCTGGAGGACCGTTCCGCAAAAAATTACCTACAAACGTGGTTGGGAAACGTGGTTGGTCTCAATGGGACGCCAGAGTTCGATCTGGTGGATCAGGTCCTCGACGAACGATCTGATGAACTGCTCACCTTCGCTGCCAGAGGCACCGCCAGGGTCGCCGAGTACACCTGAGGGGCTGGTCGCCTTGACGCCGTCGTTGCGGAGTTGATCGATGGTCGCGGCCGGCCCAGCCGCGGCGAGTTCGAGTCGCACGAGGCCGGGATCGATGGCGAGCATCAACGATGTTTCGATTCGTCCGGCGTGCAGATCCGCTGGGCCACCGTCTTGGCGAACCGGCCAATTGGGCCACCAGGCGAGCGCCGATCGTCCTTCTTCGGTCAGAACATCGACGGCCCTCGTGACGGCCGCGTGATTCCCGCCGTGCCCGTTGACGAAGACGAGCCCAGCGGCCCAGTCGGCGCTCCGGCCGAGCTCGACAATCACGGCCGACATTGCGGCGTTGCCGATCGACAGTGTCCCAGGAAATCCGGCGTGCTCGCCTGATGCGGAAACACTGATCGTTGGCCCGACGATCAGGCCGTCAGTCAGGTGGATCGCTCTGCCCGTGATCTCCTCGGCGATCATGGTGTCGGTCGAGATTGGGAGGTGAGGTCCGTGCTGCTCGGTCGAGCCGATCGGAATGAGGAGCAGTGGCGCCAGCGTTCCGTCGTCACTGCGGCCGGAGTCGGCAATTACCTCCTCGACATCGCTCCAGGTTGAGTCACTCAGTTGCATGTCAGGATGCCGGCATCTCCGGATCGGCCAGATATCCCCACTCGCGTAACTGCTCGACGATCTTCGTAGCGGCGTCGCTCGGTTCCATCATGAGCGTCTCTGTGTTTCCTTCGGAGCCGCCGACATCGATCAGTTCGCGTAGTCGTGCGAGGGCGTCCCCTTCGGGGGCCGGCAGCATCCTGGAACGCGGGCGATACGGATGGATCTCGCTCTCCGGAAGTCGTCCGAATGGTCCGCGGACGACCGTGATCTCGGCAGAGCGTGATGCGAGCGCCGCCGACAACGGCGCACGTCGAAGCCTTGCAACCGAACCTTCGACGGAGATTACGGCTGGGGTCGGAACATCGAGGATTTCGCGGCGGCCTCCGTCGAGACGCCTGATGACCCGAAGAGTTCCGGCTTTCCCGGAGGTGCCCTTCCCGGAGACGTCGCTACCGGAGAGACCGACATCGACGAGCCCGAGAGCCTGAGCGGCCCCTAATTCGGCGGCGAGAAATACGGGCACCGAGCCGGTACCACGGTCCAACGAGTAGTCACCGCAGACGACGAGTTCGGCGTCGTGCACCTGCTCGGCCAATGCAGTGGCAACGACGAGGCTGTCGAGTTCGGGCGACGCGTCGACCCGGATGACCCGTTGTACTCCGACTGCAAACGCGGTTCGTATTGTGGGTTCGGCTTCCGCGGGCCCCAGGCACACAACGGCAACTTCGCCCCCGTCAGCAACCGTCAGAGCGACTTCGAGCGCGGCCTCATCAGCCGGCGAGACACCGGCCCAGCGGCTGTCGGTATCGACTTCGCCATCGAGCGACAGCCATTTCCAACAGACTGCAACCTTCACGTCCGCTTGAACACGACTCCGTGCCCGCCCTCCGGATAGGTCCACGTGATGGCGCCCTCTTTGTTGCAGAGCATGTAGCAGGTGCCGCATTCGAAGCACTGTTCATAGTTGAACAAGATCCCGCCGTCACTGGTCGGTACGAAGAGCTTCGCCGGACAGGCAACCACACACTCGCGAGTCGAGCAGTCGCGACAGACGCTCGCGTCGACGGTGATGTGGGCCTGCTCGTGAATGTCGAATCGGGTCGCGCCGATCAAGTCCTCGAACGATAACTCGGCCCAACGCTGAGTCATCCGAAGGTCCTCAGCCCGTCGATTGTGTCGCGGGCGAGGTCTTTGAGTTTCACTCCGGCTCGCCTGCGCTCTTGGTTCAGTACCCGCAGCAGCCCGGGTTTGGGAGCGGGATTGTCGACCCGGAACATGCGCTCCACAGTATTGGTGATCATGTCCGGATACAGGTGCTGGACCCGATCGGATAGTACGAGCGAGGGAGCCCGACGGAGTTTGCGGTGGTCGCGGAGCACAAATGTGTTGTTGAGTCGGCGTTCGTATCCGGCGAGTCCTTCTGCCGAGGGGTCGCCCTTCGCCAGAGCTTCCGCGGTGGCCTCACCGGCGTACATTCCACTGGCCATCGCAAAATTGACTCCTTCGAGCCATATCCCCGCTGCTAGACACATCGCAGCCGCGTCTCCGGCGATGAGGAGTCCGTCACCGGTCATCCTGGGCATCATTGACAGGCCGGCCTCGGGAATCACGTGGGCCGAGTATTCCTTGACCTCTCCACCTTCTACCAGCGGTGCGATGGCAGGGTGGTCCTTGAGGTTGGCGATGATTTCTTCTGGTCGCAGTTGCTGGGCGCCGAGCTTCGGAAGCTTCAACACGACGCCGACAGCAAGTGTGTCGAGATTGGTATAAACGAACCCGCCTCCATTGACGCCCGAGGTCCCGCCGAGAATCTCGATGTCGACACCTTCGCGATCCCGAACGGCGAAGCGTTCGTCGATGACCTCTTTCGGAAGTGCAATCGTTTGCTTGACGCCAACCGTGTAATTGGCAGCGTCAACCTCCCCGTAGAGTCCCGCTTCCTTGGCGAGGAAGCTGTTGACACCGTCACAGGCAATCACGACCTTGGCGTGTAGGTCACCGTCAGGACGGTCGGTCGTGACGCCGACGACGTGGCCGCTGCTGTCGCGGAGAAGTCCGGTAGCAGTGGTCGAACAGACGAGCTGCGCACCCTCGGCTTCGGCCTTGCCCGCCAGCCAATGATCCCAGTCGGGGCGGTACGCCGTGGCGCCGTTGTACGGCGGTTTGCCCCATGAGGCCGAGCGGAAATCGATGGTCAGGGCCTGGGTGTCGGTGAGCACCATCGTCGAACGCCGGGTAACCCAGCGTTGAATCGGCGCCTCATTCCACCATTCGGGGTGCAGCTGGTCGAGGATGCGCGGGTACACGACGCCGCCGTACATGTTCTTGGAACCCGGAAAGGTTCCTCGTTCGAGCAGGATGACGGAATATCCCTTACGGGCGAGCACGGTTGCCGCCGCTGCGCCCGCAGGCCCGGCACCGACGACGATGACATCGACCTGGCCGGCGGTATCGGTATCAGCCATCGGCATCACTCATCGGCAGCGTCGGAGTCGGTGAGTAGAGCGACCAGATGATCGACCGTGGCATTGGCATCGCTGACGATTGCCAGATCTGACATAGCCATCATCGGGCAGTGAGGGTCCGTGTTGACGCTGAGAACGTGGTCGGGGTGGCCGAGGCCGCTGGTGTGTTGCACCGCGCCACTCACACCGAATGACACATAGAGGTCGGGGTCGACCACGACACCCGTGGTTCCGATCTGCCGGTCGTGGTGCACCCAAGAGCGGTCCGTGACGACCCGTGTTGCTCCCATCCCCCCGCCGATCGCTGTGGCGAACTGTTCGAGCTGACTGAAGCTGGCCTCCGACTGCAAACCAGCTCCACCGCCGACGATGCGTCGAGCTTCGGAGAGGTCCATTGTCTGGACATCTGCCGGGAGTACCTCGACAACGGTTGCGTCGTTGACGGCCTCAGTTCGCGGTGACTCGAGGTGTCCGACGATAGGCGCCGATTTCACCGCCAGCGTTCCGCGGATCCCAGGTTCGAGAGTCGCGATGAACGGACCTCTCGGGCGTTGCTCGTGCAGTTCTAGGCCGCCGCGCCGGGCGACTCGCACGCGATCGGCTGTTATCTCAGTCGCTCCCGCGAGCAGTGGCCGATCCAGCGCGAAGGCAAGCCGGGGAGCGAGATCGCGCCCATCCGGCGAGTTGGGGAGCACGACGATGTCTGCGTTGTCGAGCGCGTCGATGATCGGCGCGATTGTTGCTGCCCAGCGGCCAGGCTCGAACGTGCCGACCTCGACGAGGTTGATCTCAGTGGCCAGGCCGACGAGTTGAGCGTCGTCCGTTGCAGTGCCGGCGATAATCACGCGCCCGCCACATTCGGCAACCGCTTCAGCAGCACCGGCCGGGAGAACCCCATCGCGTAACGGCACGAGTGCAATCATCGCTGGCCAGCGTACGGGGTCATCGGAGTTCGGGGAGCAATCACTGCTTCCGGCTCTCGCGCAGCCACCGGATCAACTCGACCATCGCGGTGATGCCCAGCGCGGTGCCGAAAGCGAACCAGAAGGCCAGAGCGTGATTGTCTTCGAACGCCTGGCCGAAGATGAACCCCAGTATCGCCGCGTATGACGCCCAGATGACGGCGGCCACTGCGACCCATCGCGCAAACCAACCATGCGGTTGGTGGGTGATGCCACACGAGATGGTCAGAATGGTGCGACCGCCAGGGATGAACCGAGCAGTGATGAGGAGAAGCCCCCCACGTTTGCGTATCTGGAGTCCTGAGGCTTCCAACCGGAACATCCGTTGGGGCTTGCGATCGGCCCAGGCGCGCACTCGGCCTTCGAATCTGCTGCCGATCCAGTAGGCGAGGTTGTCGCCGAGGAATGCGCCGACCGCGCCGAACAGGATCACCAAGGCGAGCGACTGGCTCCCAGTGCCGGCGGCCACCCCACCGGCAATCACGGTGGTCTCGCCGGGAACTATCGGCAGCACCGAATCGAGCAGTGCCACCGCGAAGATGATGAGTAGGAACCACCAGTTCGATGAGAATTCGCCGAATCTCTCGGTGAGGTCGGTGAGAGCGTCGTAGCCCCCGCTGAACCAGTCTGCGGCGTCGGTGAAGATGTTCGCGGCCGTGATGCTGTTGGCAAGCATGTCAAGCGATGTGTATTCGGTCAGAGGGCGGCGCCGGCGCGCTCGCCTTCGACGATGGCGGCATGCGCCCGTCGAGGTGCGACACAGTCCCCGACGCGTTCGACGCTGAGGCCCTTTTCCTTCAGGTCGAAGTAGAGCCACTCGAGCGGATGGGCATGAACTGCCAGCACGAGCCAGTCAGGTTGGCGGGTGACATCGGTGCCGGTCGGGTGATGTAGGAGGTTAAGAGTGCGACCTTCCATGCCCATCGGCACGAGATCGGTGGTTTGCGTGATGCTCTTCTCGCCAGCGCGGATCCACCAGGTCTCCATGTCGAGGGTGATTCCCAGGTCTTGCCCGACAACCATGCCCGGCGTGATGATCTCGACGTTGCAGCCGCGGTCGGCGAGGAACTCGGCGGTCGAAGTGGCTTGGTGGAAACCGATCTCATCGATGACGACAACGTCACCGAACGGCTCGACCGCCTGGCTGAGCACGTCGCGAATATCAGCGACGTTCGTTGCTTCGGCGGGAACCCACCAGGGGAGCGATGCCTCGGCCCCAGTCGCGATGATGACGTGATCAGGTCGCTGCTCCTCGACAAGACCTGGCCACACGTCCGTCTCGAAGCGAAACTCGACGCCGAGACGGCGACACTCGGTGAGCTGGTTGCGGATCATGTCGCCGAACTCAGCCCGGTTCGGTACGGACGCCGCAAGCTTGACTTGTCCTCCGGCCTCTGCTTGCTTCTCGTAAACGGTCACGTCGTGGCCGTTGCGCCGAGCGGCGATTGCCGCCTGGAGCCCTCCCGGTCCTGCACCGACCACCATCACCGATTTCGGCTTCGCGCTTAGCTCGATAGTGCCAACACCTTGAGACTCGCGACCGGTGCGCGGGTTCTCGATGCAGCCGAGCCAACGGTTGAGGCCCATTCGCCCGACGCACTCCTGGTTGCAGGAGAGGCACAGCCGCGTCTCGTCGGTGGACCCGGCGCGGGCTTTGGCGACGAAGTCGGCATCGGCAATCTGGCCTCTGACTACGCCGACGAGATCACATTGTCCCTCGGCCAAAGCTCGTTCGGCCTGCAGTGGATCTTTGAATCTCCCGACGCCCACGACGGGGAGGTCGATTGCGTCACGGATCGCGGATGGGATGAACATCGCGTAATTGGGCGGGATGTGCATCGACGCCTCGATCATGAACAGGCTTGCTGTGGCGACGCCGATCGAAGTGTTGATGTAGTCGACGTGACCAGTGGCCTCGACGATCTTCGCAATGCGCACGGCGTCGTCGATCGTTGTGCCGTGTTCGATCAACTCGTCGCCGCAGATTCTCACTCCTAGCGCCAAGGCTCCGCCGATCTCCTTGCGGACCGCCGCCACGATGTCCACGAGCAGCCGGGCTCGATTCTCGAGTGATCCGCCGTAGTTGTCAGTGCGATGATTCGTTGCTGGTGACAGAAAGCCACGGACGATCGACGAATGGGAGCATTGCAGCTCTATTCCGTCGAACCCGCCCTCGGCGCAGTGTTCGGCGACTAGGGCATACCCCGCGACGATCTCGTCGATCTCGGCGAGTGAGACGGCCTTTGGTACCTCGCGGAAAAGTGGGTCGGCGACGGCCGATGGGCCCCAGACGGGCAGGCGGGAATACATCGATGAGGCCTGGCCACCGTTGTGGTTGAGCTGCGCGAAAATGGGGACTCGATGCCGATGCACGGCCTCGGTGATCTTTCGATACCCGGGGATGACATCGCGATGGAATCCGTGGATCAGTTTCTCGTACGGCCAGTCGGTCGGGTGTGTCGAGTGTTCCTCGGTGATGATGAGGCCCGTTCCGCCGGCGGCACGATCTGCGTAGTAGGCAGCATGCTGTTCGGTGGGCAGACCGTTGCGCGCGTAGTTGGTGAGGTGTGCCGAGAAGACGATGCGATTGCGCACCTCGATCGGGCCGAGCTGCAAAGGAGTCCACAGGTAGCGGTAGGCCATGCCGCTCAACAACGTACCCGTCGCTCTAGATTTGGACCATGTCAGCGAGTGAGTCAGCGACTACAGATGTCATCGCCCGCGGGAACGTTGCGGTCATCACAGGTGGAGCGAGCGGGATCGGGCTGGCGATGGCTGAGCGTTTCATCGCCGAAGGTATGTCGGTACTTCTTGCTGACATCGACGAAGCAAAGCTACGCAACGTAGAAGCTCGCCTGACCGAGGCCGGAGCCGATGTAGCAACTCGAATATGCAACACCGCAGCGGAGGATGCTGTTGCCGAGTTGGCCGAGCACGCGATTGAGCGCTTCGGAGCCGTCCACGTTCTGTGTAACAACGCCGGAATTGCCGGTGTGGGTGATGCCTGGACTGATCCGATGGAGCTATGGGATCGAGTGGTCGGAGTGAATCTGTACGGAGTCATCCACGGCGTGCGGTCATTCATGCCGATCATGCAGCAACAAGGCGTTGGGCACATCGTCAACACAGCTTCCATCGCGGGCTTGATGGCGGTTCCTGGCGCTGCCCCGTACAACGTCACGAAACATGGTGTGGTGGCACTCAGCGAAGGTCTCTTCCTCGAGCTTTCCTTGACCGGCTCGCCCGTTGGGGTGAGCGTCCTCTGTCCTGGGTTCGTCAAGACCGATCTGATGGACAAAGAGCCAGATCGGGTCGGCTCGCCCGCCGGGGAGTTCATGAACGAGATGCTCCGAACCGGTGTCGAGACAGGCGTTCATGCTTCCGGCATTGCCGATCAGGTGGTCGACGCGATCGGCGCCGGCCGGTTCTGGATCCTCACTCACCCCGATTCGCACCCAACCGTCGTCGAGCGGATGGAACGTGCCGCCGCGCAGACCAATCCCACACTTTTCGGCGAGGACTGACCACCCGATTCCATGGGTACTTCGACCTCCTCATTCGGTGTTGGCAAACGTGAGTCGCACGACTCGTCTGACTTCTATGAGCGTTTCGCCCCACCAACGATCAGCGAGGACGATCAACTCGGTGAGCCCGGCAGACTCGATGTCATCCATGTCGGCGACGCCCGCAACATGTCGAAGGTTCCCGACGGCTCGGTGGCACTCGTCGTCACGTCACCGCCATACTTCGCGGGCAAGGAGTATGAGACAGCGCTCGGCGAAGGCCATGTTCCCGCCGACTACATCGACTACTTGACGATGTTGCGCGACGTACTCACCGAATGTGTGCGCACCCTCGAACCCGGTGGCCGGATTGCGATCAACGTCGCCAATCTCGGTCGACGGCCCTATCGAAGCCTTGCCACGGACGTCACGACAATTTTGCAAGACGATCTCAGGTTGCTGCTGCGGGGTGAGGTGATCTGGCAGAAGCAGCGTGGCGCAAGCGGATCGTGCGCCTGGGGCTCCTACCAATCGCCGGCCAACCCGGTGCTGCGAGATACTACGGAGCGCCTGATCATCGCCAGCAAGGGTCGATTCGATCGCGTCGGAAGAGGTGATGGTGGTGTTGCGTCAATTCCCGGTGACGAGTTCATGGAAGCAACGCTCGACGTCTGGGAGATCCCGGCCGAGAGTGCCACACGTGTCGGCCACCCTGCTCCGTTTCCGGTTGCACTCGTCGAGCGGTGCCTGCAGTTGTTCACCTACGAGGGCGATGTCGTTCTCGATCCGTTCATGGGTTCGGGCACATCAGCGGTTGCGGCGGTCAACACCGGTCGCCACTATGTCGGTTATGACACCGATCGCGCCTATGTGCGCCAGGCCCGTGAGCGCGTCGGCTCGCTTGCGCCTCAGCAATCGCGAGATCGCCGCACGCTCAAGGAAATGTCGAAAGTCCTACTGGTTGATGCCGGGTACTCCGAGATCGAAGAGGCAGCCCGGATCTGTCCTGGTGTCACAGTGAGTTTCCGCGCCATCGGCCCCGATGGTGTAGCCAGGCTGTTCGAAATGGGCGGGACCCATACACCGGCTCGACCCGGGCTGAGCCGAATCGATGCCGTGTGGCGCACGATCGCCAAGGCGTCGATCGTCAATGGGGTCGGCGATGACTCGAAGTCCGATGCGCATTTGGTCGTCCTGACATCTGGCAGTGTCCGGGGCGGCCCACTTGCCGCTGTTGTGGGTCAGGGCAGAACGATTCGTGCGGTCATCGATGTCACTGCCGATGATTCCGTCGAGCGGGTTCGCGACCTCCTCGATAGTTGAATATCTAATTGAACCGGCAAGTGAGGGAGGAGCATCGAGTGGTGCCCGGACGAAGCCCGCAACAGGTTGACATCCGGGCGTTGCAGTCGGTGGCTGTGCAGTTCTTCGCGAACGGTCTTGTCTACGCGACGTTCATTCCGAGGATGCCCGAGATTCGCGATCGCGTTGGTATTTCGATCGGGGCACTCGGTGTCGTCTTGATGTTGGGCAGTGTTGCAGGGCTCATCGCGAGCTTGTTCACCGGACGGGTAATCGCTCGACTCGGGAGTCGTCTCGTGATGATTGTGGGCGCGATGCTTTCGATCGGCTCACTGCCGATCATCGGGTTCGCGACCTCGCCGTTCGTCCTTGTTCTCGGCTTGGTAGGGGTACTGTTCTTCGACGTCTTCATCGATGTCGCGATGAACGTTCAGGCATCAGCTCTGAGTTCCAGACGCCACACGCCGGTGATCAATCGTTTGCATGGTCTGTGGAGTCTCGGCACTGTTGTCGGCGGAGTGGCGACGGTCTTGCTCATCCGCGCCGGTGTCAGCGCGTCGCAGCAGTTTGTGTTCGTCGCTGTCGGGTTGATCGCCGCGCTGATGTTTGTCGCTCCAGGATTGCTTCGTAAAGACGAGGTTCCGGAGGCGCGGACCGCAGGGACAAGACCAAGCGAGAATGTGGAAGAAAGTGTTCGCCACCCGTTCGGGCTGCTCTCGCTGATGCTCGGCGTCGGTGGAGCAACGGCGATCGTGTTCGAAGCAACTCTCGGAGATTGGGCCGCGTTCCGACTTGGCGACGACCTCGGCGCGCTCCCGGGGGTCGCCGGGCTCGGGTTTCTGGCGTACACGGCCGGGATGACACTCGGACGATTCGGCGGTGATTGGTTCCAAGTCCGGGTTGGTCCGGTCCACTTGGTTCGGTGGGCGGCAATCATTGCCGGCATGGGGTCGGCGATGGCGACGCTGATTCCCAATGTGGCGGCGGCGATTGTCGGTTTCCTGATTGCCGGACTCGGCAGTTCGGTGCTCCTTCCGCAGCTGTATGACAGAGCAGCGAGGGCGCCTGGCCCGCCAGGGTCAGGTTTCGCTTCGATGCTCATCGGCACGCGATCGGCCGCGATTCTTGCTCCGCTGATTGTCGGCATGCTCGCCGACACCGGATCGCTCGGCGTTGGTCAGGCGATGGCAATTGTGTTGTTGCCGTCAGCAGTGATCGTTTTCCTGATCACTCTTGTCCCAGCGGAGTGACCTCGATTTCGAAGCGTTCATGACGCCACGAGTGCAGAACGTCCACACCATCGGTCAGAATTGCTCGCGCCAGTTCACCCTTGGCTGCCTTGGCAAAATGCGCACCCGGCCGCCCACTCCGATCTATCAGCGATACTTTCACCCCCTGCACTTTCACTCCTTGCACCTTCACTCCCTGCAGAAGATCGGAGGTGTTCAGGGCGGCCGAATGCTCCTGCGGGAGCAGGTCGACCAGAACCTTGCGTCGCGCGGCGCGACGCAAGGTTTCGGTGAGGACCTCGCGCCACCAAGTCGACAGCTTCCCGAGCGGCGGAAGGTTTGCGCTCATTCTTAGGCGGTAGTCGGGAACTGGGTCGTCGCCTCGCACCAGGCCGAGTAGCCCGGACACAACAACGATCCGGCGTCGCGCGACCGCTGAAAGCGTGGCGGGGTCGAGATGGTCCCAGACGACGCCTGTGTAGCGCTGCCATGCCGGCAGGGTTGGTGCTCCCGGAAGCGCTGAGTTTGCGGACTGGGCACGCAGGAGATGGTTACCTTTCACCCCGAGCAGCTTCTCGGTCCCGCCACTTGCCGCGCTGAGTGCCTCCACAACGGCGAAACGTTGATCTGCTAGCGATCCGAACGCGCCGTCGCCTGGATCCCACCCGGCGGGGGCTGAGCCGCCAGTGCGGCGAGGCGTTGCCCGAGCATCGAGCGCCTTGCCCTCGGATGGTGGAAGGAGGAGGATTGGGGCCTCGTTCGAAAAGGTTGGGGGCCGAGTGGTCACGACACAACTCTGGCCTCTAAGGTCTGTGGAATGCGAGTACACCTCGATACAGAGAAATGCCAGGGCCACAATCGCTGCTACGCGTTGGCGCCAGAGTTGTTCGACGTCGACGACTATGGCCAGGCCATGTTGATCGGCGACGGCAGCGTTCCGGCGGAGCTCGAAGACAAGGCTCGGCTCGCCGCATCGAACTGTCCTGAGTACGCCATCACCACTACAGATTGAGCTAGATGACCGATACGGCGAACGAGAAGGCCGCTCCGGAACAGGAGATCTTCTATTCGCCGGAGGGCGCTGAGAACTGGGAGCGCGAGGTCTACGACCCCGCCCAGTACGGCCCGGTGAGTGATTGGGCGACCGACCTCGATCACGCTGACCCTGAATACAACCCGAACGCGCCTGAGATTTGGAAAGAGCTCCGCGAGTCAGGATGCCCGGTTGCCCACTCCGATCGCTACGGCGGCATGTGGGCACCCATGACTCACGAGTTCGTCAAGGAAGTTGCCTACGACACCGACCGCTTTACGAGCCGGTCCGTCATCGTGAGCCCGGCCCGTCCGGGGGACCTCGCTCCACCGGCACCGATCGGTGTGGCTCCGCCGATTTCCAGTGATCCGCCGTTCCATGCGATCGCTCGCCGCCTTCTTCTTCCACCGTTCGCGCCGAAGAAGATTGAGCCGTGGGAGGGAGAGATCCGTCGGCTCTGCACAGATCTGCTCGACAAGATGGGCGATATCACGCCGGGTGAAACCATCGTCGACGCGGCCGTGCAGTACGCGCAGAACATTCCGGTCAACGTCATTGGCCGCATGCTTGGCTTCCCCGAAGAAGATCAAGAATTGTTCCTCCGCTTCGTGCACGACACGCTCGAGGCAATCAACCAACCAGCTGAAGTTCGTCAGGGCGGCTTCCAGAAGCTCGATGAGTACATAACGGCTCGGGTCCAGGACCACATCGACAACCCGCGCGATGACCTCACGGGGTACTTGCTCAATGTCGAGATCGAGGGTAACAAGCTCGAGATCGAGCACGTTACGGGGTCGATCATCCTGCTGCTCATTGCCGGAATCGACACGACCTGGTCGGCTATCGGCTCGTCTCTTCTCCACCTCGCCGAGAACGCCGACGATCGCAAGCGTCTGCATGACGATCCCGAAGTCATGTCGTTTGCACTCGAGGAGTTCTTGCGGGCCTATGCGCCGGTGACGATGGCGCGGATGGTTGCCGAGCACACTGATTTCCACGGGTGTCCGATGAAGAAAGACGACTGGGTTTTGGTTCCGTTCCCGGCTGCCAACCTCGACCCGCTGGCATTCGAAGAAGCGGAGAGCTTCATCATCGACCGCGAGGAGAATCGCCACTCGGCTTTCGGGCTCGGTATTCATCGGTGCCTCGGTTCAAATCTCGCTCGTCTCGAGCTACAGATCGCGATCGAAGAGTTCGTCAAGCGCTTCCCCGATTTCGAGTTGGCCGGTGATGTCAGCTGGAGCGTCGGGCAGATCCGCGGCCCCCGCGTGCTTCCGGTTCGCATTCTCGACGCCGCCACCTGAGCCTCGTCGCTTGAGTCTCGTCGCTTGAGCCCCTGGCTAACCGAGATCCATTCCGATCGATGCGGCGGCGCACGCGCAGCCGATCGTGAGGGCCGCGTATGCGCTGCCCCTGCGCCACCCCAGCTTCTGGGTTTCGAGTGCGAACGATGAGTAGGTAGACAGCGCGCCGCAGAATCCGATCCCGACAATCGTCGAGGTGTTCGATGACGACTGCGCTCCGATGATTGCACCGAGCAGGCCGCTCGCGACCGTGTTGACGATCAACAGAGCCTGCCAAGAGCAGATCATCTGCCCGACCAAGTGCCTACCGACGGCGCCGAGGCCGGCCGCAACAACAAAGAGGACCGGCGTCATGGCTCGAGTTGTTTCCCTGGCGTGTGGCCGCCCCGAGCAATGAGGGTTGCACCGACACCGGCGATCAGCGTGACGGCCCCGTAGGCCACAGCCAATTCGGATCGATCAGCGTCCACCATCGCGTTCAGCTCCACGGCGAAGGCCGAGAAGGTCGTGAACCCTCCAAGGACTCCGGTGGCGAGGAAAGCCCAACCGACAGTGTCGACGATAAGCCGTCGCGCCGCGAAGCCAATTGCCAATGATCCGAGAACGTTGACCAACAGCGTTGCCCACGGCCACGTCCCGGGTTCGAGCGTCCAGGGTTCGCCGACAGCCCAACGAGCCGAAGCGCCGATCGTCCCGCCGACTGCCACTGCCCCGAGGACGCGTGGCGTCATTGACGAGGTATGAGCGAATACTTCCACGCCCCGTTCGTAGCAAACGCTGGGAGGTTCGGAAGGGATTCACACCAGGTTCTCACCCCCGGAGGCCAGACTGAATGCAATGTCGATCAATGGAAACGTCAATGGAACCGCTCGCGTGCTCGTTGCTGAAGACGACCGTGCCGTTCGCGAAGCGCTCGTTCGGGCCCTGCAGCTCGAGGGTTACACGGTGGCCGCAGCGAACAATGGTGCCGAAGCTCTCGATGCTGTCAGGCAAGCCGAACCGGATGTGCTGCTGCTCGACGTTTCGATGCCACTTGTCGACGGTCTGACTGTGTGCCGAGTGTTGCGCTCTGAAGACAATCGACTCCCGGTGCTGATGCTCACCGCGAGGACTGAGACGATTGATCGCGTTGCCGGTCTTGACGCCGGCGCCGATGATTACCTCTCCAAGCCTTTTGATCTCGATGAGCTGCTGGCGCGGGTGCGGGCGCTTCTTCGCCGATCTGTCTATGGCACAGAGTCGGCTGATCACGCGCCGGCAGAGCTGATCGTTGATGACCTACGTCTCGATCGCGCGGCCAGGCGCGTCTTCCGGGCAGAGCGTGAGATCAAGCTGTCCAAGACGGAGTTCGATCTATTGGAACTCCTTGTCGAGAACAAGGGCATCGTGCTGGAGCACTCGACGATCTACGATCGGATCTGGCACTACGACTTCGGTCCCGATTCCAAGAACTTGGCCGTGTACATCGGCTATCTCCGCCGAAAGACGGAGGCCGAGGGTGAGTCGCGATTGATTCACACTGTGCGTGGTGTCGGCTACACCGCAAGGGTCGATACATGACACTCGGTCGACTCACGAGTCGGGCATGGTGCTGATGGGGCTGCGCTGGAAGATCGCGTTGGCACTCGCGGCGGTTGCCTTGACGGCCACGACAGCTGTTGGAGTAATCAGTTTCAGGTCAACGAGTACACGGCTCGTCGACGAGATCGATCGTTCGATATCTGAGGCGTCGGCCCTGTTGGTGGGACGTGTTGGTGACAACCGGGTACAGATTCCGAATCGTGGATTGCTCGAGATCTATTCGGTTCGCATACTCGATGACGCCGGCGACGTAGTCGCGTCATCCTTCGATGCCGAGTATCCGGTTGATGACAACGCCGCGGAGGTCGTCGGCCATCCTCGGGGGCGTTCCCAGTCCACCGTGTCGGTAGACGGAGTCGAAGCCAGGGTGCACACGATTGGGCTACCTGACGGGGCAATTCAGATCGCCCGATCGCTGGACGAAGTCGACAGTGTCCTCGACGATGTGCGTCGTCGCACAGCGATGTTGGTCGTTGCAGTGTCCCTGGCGGCGGCCGTACTTGGTTGGGTGATAGCTGGGACCGTCGCGGCACCTATCGGAAAGTTGACGCGAGCGGCCGAAGACGTCGGTGAATCAGGTCGGCTAGACGTTGATGTTCCCGGGACCGGAAGCGATGAGGTGGGGCGTCTCGGAGCGGCGTTCCGGAGCATGCTCGGTGCGCTGTCGCAGTCACGTGCTGAACAGCAGCGATTGGTGCAAGACGCCGGACACGAGTTGCGTACGCCTCTGACCAGTCTGCGGACGAACTTGGCGGTGATGCGGCGCCACCCTGACATGGGTGAGGACGTGCAAGCGCGAATTCTCGATGATCTCGACAGCGAGATCGCCGAACTCACGGATCTCGTCAATGAACTCGTTGCCGTGGCCTCCGGAGACCTTGGAGATCAACCAACTGAACGCATCGATCTCGGTGCCCTGGCAACCGAGGTTGCCGAACGCGTTGGTCGGCGTCGAACACGAACGATCGTTGTTGATGTGCGAGCTCCGTCAATTGTCGACGCACCGCGTTCAGCGCTTGATCGAGCGATCACGAACCTGATCGACAATGCGTGCAAGTTTGATCAGTCGGCAGGGCAGATAGACGTCGTGGTCGAAGGGGGAGCGCTCACCGTGCTCGATCGTGGGCCAGGTATCGCTGACGAAGACCTGGCGCTGATCTTCGACCGGTTTCATCGATCAGATGCCGCTCGTTCGATGCCTGGATCTGGTCTCGGGCTTTCGATCGTCAAGACGGTTGTCGAGCATCAGAATGGTTCGGTCACGGCGCAGCAGCGTGATGGCGGCGGTGCTGAGATCGGATTCGTGCTCCCGGTGTCCCCCGGGCCGCTGCCCCTTGGGCCTTCTTCTGGGCCCTCTTCTGGGCCCTCGCCAGGCCGCTGACTCACACCCTCCTCTTAACCCATTCGAGTTCCCTGTTCAACGTTGCCGACGATCGTGACCGATGTCAGCTACCGAATCCTCGAAAGGACTCACCCATGACCAGCAATACTCCCGACTCGAATACGGGCGAATCGAACACCGGTGAAACGAGCACCGGAAAATCGATCACCGGCAAACGCAAAGGTTTGGCGGTCGGCCTCACCCTCGGCCTCCTGGGCGGAACTGCTGCGGGCCTCGTGCTCGGCGTTCCCGGCCTGTCGAGTGCCGCCGATTCGGATTCTCCGGCGGTGATCGTGCAACAGGTCGACGAGACCGATGATGCCGAGGCAAAGGCGCCCGGAGAACCAGGCGAACGACTTCGTGAGGTGCTCCAGCCACTTGTCGACGACAACACGATCACTGCTGGGCAGGCCGACGATGTGACCTCACACCTCATTGAGAATGGACCCGAACGTGGCAATCGTGGCGGTCCGGGCGAGCATCGGCGCGGACACCGAAGAGGCGTTTCCGAAGCAGTTCTCGAACTACTCGGCACCGATGCCGAGTCGCTGCGGGAGCAGATCAAGGACGGGTCGAGCCTCGCCGACATTGCCGCCGCGGCTGGCGTCGACGTGGAGCAGCTCACTCTTGTGATGCTCGCTGAAGCTTCGGAACATCTCGACGAGGCTGTTGCCAACGGCCGTATCGATGAAACAGAGGCCGCGGAGAAGCTGGCTCAGATCCAAGAGCTGATCACTGCTCGGATCAACGGCGAGTTCCCTGGCCGTCCCGGCGACTGAGTTCAAGTGAACTGAACTGAAGTGCACGGCTGACGGGCGGGCGGGGCGATTGCCTCGTCCGCCCGTAGCGTCGTGCTGGTGATTTGTGTAGACCTCGCCGGTGTCGGCGTAGCGCAGCCCGACAAGGTGTTGTTCAGCGGTCTCGACG
>Ga0209013_10001147_pt1 | contig 24500 bp, 17 predicted proteins | sample Cruoilmetagenom2_FD_187291 | JGI IMG/M metagenome (GOLD analysis project Ga0209013, IMG submission 187291) | Oil polluted marine microbial communities from Coal Oil Point, Santa Barbara, California, USA - Sample 2 (SPAdes) (version 2) | ecosystem: Environmental > Aquatic > Marine > Oil seeps ... | reverse complement strand
CACGTTCTATATTGATTCTACAGTTATCGCCTGTGACTCAATATATAAATATACGATCGCGTCAATAGATAGCTGCGGTAATGTAAGTCCATTGACAGAACCTCTTCAAAATATCCATTTGATCGATGTTGACTATGATCCTTGCTGGCTTCAGGCAACGATTACTTTTGAACCGTTTATTGATCTGGAAGCCGATTCCTTACATTTTGATTTGATAGGTAATTCCGGTCTGGGAGGTAAAAATACAAATGTAGTCTACAGCTGGCCGACTATTTGTGAACCGGTATTGAGAGAAAACACACAATACATCACTGTTGTGGATAAAGATTTGAAAGTTGGGCGACTTTATTCTTACCATATTAGAGAAACGGTTTATAAGAACGGTACCTATTACACAACCTCTTCCTGCATTAAAACAATCTACGCATACGGATATCAAAAACCATTCTATTCTTACCTGGCCAATGCTGATGTGTTGCCGGATAATCAAATAGAACTTACCATAGATTACGATACAGCAGTTAAAAGCTCATCGCTGGCAATCTGGAGAAGTGATCCCGGTGAGAGCGAGCTTTACCCCCTGAAAACTATAACAGTAGACACATTGGCAGAAAAACCGGTTCGACTGGTAGACACGAGTGCCGATGGTTCCAAAGGGTTTTATAATTATCAGGTTAAAGTCATGGACAGCTGCGGCCATGAATGGATTGAATCGAACAAACTAAAAACGATTCATTTAGGAGTAACCATTTTGGATAAAAACCATAACCAGTTGCAGTGGAATCGTTTTCAGGGGTGGGACGAATATGTGTGTAAGTATTATATTTACCGGTTAGAGGATGCATCATCACCCGTAACCCCGATTGCCTCCGTTGAATTTTACGCTGAAATTTATGAATATACAGATGACATCTCAGCTATCAGCGGGACAGTGGAGCATCTTGTGTATTGGGTGCAGGCCGTTGAAGGACAGGAAGATGCCTTTGGGTTTAAAGAAAAAAGCAACTCAAACCGTACGGCCGTTACCCCCGAATCGGATGTTTATTTCCCAAATGCGTTTAAGCCCGGTGGAACAGACCCAGTATTTAAGCCTGTATTTCGTTTTTTAGGAGGTCCAAATTATTTGTTTCAGATATACAACAGATGGGGGCAGTTACTTTTTGAAACGACAGATTCGCAAGACGGCTGGGACGGTACATATAAGGGTGCTTTTGTGCAACAAGGCGTATACATTTACAAATTTCAGTACAGGGATGTATTTGGTAATTCTGTAAACAGGCAGGGAACAGTAACCGTTATTTATTAAAGGATGTTAAATAACCTTGTTGTGAATGCAGAATGCGCTGCGGATATTGATTAATTTGGTACTTTTGCGCAATTTTAAAACTTTCTGAACATGTCTTTCGATAAAGAAAAATTTAAAGGAGAGGGCCTTACATATGATGATGTATTGCTGGTCCCTGAACATTCAAATGTTCTACCCAGGGAAGCTGACCTTTCGACAAAATTTTCACGAAATATTTCACTAAAGGTTCCCATTATTTCGGCAGCCATGGATACGGTTACCGAGTCGAAGATGGCCATTGCCATGGCACAGGAAGGCGGAATAGGTGTTTTGCATAAGAACATGACTATCGAACGGCAGGCTAACGAAACCCGGAAAGTGAAAAGAGCTGAAAACGGGATGATCCTCGACCCGATTACGCTCCGTGTTGATGCTACTGTTCAGGATGCGTTGAATATAATGAAAGAATACAGTATTGGCGGTATCCCGGTAGTAAATGACACCAATAAATTAGTCGGTATTGTCACCAACCGCGATTTACGATTTGAACGTAATCATGGCAAAAAAGTACAATCTGCCATGACAAAAGAGGGCTTAATTACTACAACTGAGTTCACTAACTTTGAGGAGGCTGCAGATATTCTGCAGGAACACAGAATAGAGAAATTACCGGTTGTGGATGAGGATTATAAATTAGTAGGTTTAATTACATACAAAGACATATTAAAAATCGCAACGCACCCCAATAGTTGCAAAGATGAAAAAGGACGACTTCGTGTGGCAGCTGCTGTGGGTATTGCCGCAGACACTTTGAAAAGAGTTGACGCACTAGTTAATGCTGATGTGGATGCCATCGTAATTGATACGGCTCACGGTCATTCGCAAGGTGTTCTGGACATGGCTAAACTGATAAAGTCGAACTATCCGGGTGTTGAACTTATTGTGGGAAATATTGCAACAGCTGACGCAGCTGTGGATTTACTGGCCGTAGGCGTTGATGCGTTGAAAGTGGGCATTGGCCCCGGTTCCATTTGCACTACACGTATTATTGCCGGAGTAGGTGTTCCGCAACTTTCAGCGGTTTACGAGGTGGCTCAGGCAGTAAAAGGATCGGGTACTCCGGTCATTGCCGATGGTGGAATCCGTTACACAGGTGATATTGTTAAGGCTATTGCCGCGGGTGCTGATACGATCATGGCCGGGTCGTTGTTTGCCGGTGTTGATGAATCACCCGGAGAAACAATTATCTACGATGGCAGAAAGTTTAAAACATACCGGGGCATGGGATCAGTAGAAGCCATGAAAGAAGGATCAAAAGACCGTTATTTCCAGGATGCTGAAGACGATCTGAAAAAACTAGTTCCTGAAGGAATTGTGGGCAGAGTGCCTTACAAAGGTTCTTTGAATGAGGTTATTGTTCAAATGGTGGGCGGCCTGCGTTCGGGTATGGGATATACCGGTTCCCAAACCATTGCCGATTTACAAAAAGCGCGGTTTATTAAGATTACAGCAGCCGGTGTAGTTGAAAATCATCCGCACGACATTACCATTACACGTGAAGCACCCAATTACAGTAGAAAGAAATAAACATGATAAATTATAATCGAATGAAAAGTATGAAGAAAGTATTAGGTTTAGTAACATTAGTATTGTTGGGCAGTAGCATGCTTTTTGCTCAATTCTCATTTGATGACAAAACCCTTATGACCATTGGCGATGAGAAAGTTTCCGTTGGGGAATTTTTGAAAGTGTATAACAAGAATAACACACAAACGGCTTATGAGAATAGTTCCGTTGAAGAGTATCTTGATCTGTTCATAAATTTCAAACTGAAAGTGAAGCAGGCCGAAGAGTTGAAAATGGATACTTCTAAAGCTTTTAATAGGGAGCTGGGTAGTTACAGGGAGCAATTAGCCAAGCCTTATTTCGTTGATGAAGCAGTTAACGAAGCATTGTTGGAAGAGGCGTATAACAGGATGCTGAAAGATTTACGTGCCAGCCATATTCTGATTATTGTGGATGAAGACGCTCCTGCCGAAGACACCCTGAAGGCCTACAATAAGATTACGGAAATCAGAAAGGAAATTATCAACGGCCTTGATTTTGCCGAAGCAGCCGTTGCTTATTCGGATGACCCATCGGCAAAAGACCGTAAAGAGATACCTGGAAAACAATCATTTATGCCCGGGAATAAAGGTGATATCGGTTACTTTACCGTGTTCAATATGGTTTACCCTTTTGAAACAGCGGCATACAATACACCTCTGGACAGTATTTCATCGCCCGTACGTACAAAATATGGTTATCATTTGTTAAAGGTAAACGATATACAAAATGCTATGGGCGTTGTGCAGGTAGCGCACATTTTTGTTGCCCTGAGGCCTGATGCCAGTGCCGCTGATTCCGTCAGAAAAGCGGAAAAGATTAACAACATTGCCCAAAAAATTAAGGAGGGAATGAAATTTGAAGATGCTGTCAGAAAGTATTCTGAAGACAGGGGCTCGATTGCTAACAAAGGAAAGCTCTCCAAGTTTACATGTAACAGGGTAGTCCCTGAATTTGTTGAAGTGATCAATAAACTGAATATAGATGAGATTTCGGATCCCGTAAAAACAAGGTACGGATTTCATATTGTAAAACTAATCAGCCGCGACACACCCGGTACGTTTGAAAAAGAAGCGCCTCACCTGAAAGAAAGGATAGCCAAAGACCAGCGTGCCAGAAAAAGTGAAGAAGCCGTGATCAGTAAAATAAAAACCGAAAACGGGTTTAAGGTTTACGAACAGGCTAAGGACGAGGTATACCAGATGATCGACACTTCCGTTTTTGATGCTACTTTCGTTGCCGACAGCCTAAAAATGATGACAAGCACCGTACTGAAAATCGGCAAGGAAAAATATACGCAGTACGATTTTGCTGAATACGTTAAAAAAAATCAGTCAAGGCAGGAAAAGGGAAATCTGAAGGCATACCTTGATAAACAATTCAGAGGTTTTGTTGACGAGACATGTCTGGCTTATGAAGACAAAAACCTTGAAAATAACTACCCTGAGTTCAGAGATCTGATGCAGGAGTATCACGATGGCATCCTGTTATTCAACCTGACCGATAAGGAGGTGTGGTCGAAAGCAGTTACTGATACGGTGGGGCTCGAAAAGTTTTTCAACGGGCGAAGCGATCAGTACATGTGGAACGAGCGGGTGGATGCAACTGTTTACGAAATCAGAGATCGTACTCTGACGGATAAGGTAAAAGAAATTATCATGAAATATGATAGCGATGGCGATATTGCACTTGCTCTGGAACAGGATTCCATTAAAAAACTGGTGAATATTAAGCCCGGTTATTATGAAAAAGGAGATAATAAATATGTCGATCAGACCGGCTGGAAAGTTGGCCTTTCCGATCAGATCAATTCAGATGTGGAAAATTTGGTAGTATTTGTTAAAGTGCGAAAAACACTGGATCCCGAACCGAAAAAACTAGATGAGGCCAGGGGGCTTGCCACAGCGGACTATCAGACATATCTTGAAAAAGAGTGGATTATAGAGTTGCGGGAAAAGTATCCTGTGACCGTCAATGAAAAGGTTCTACAGAAGCTGCTTGCGAAACAACTAAATAACTAAAGAATTGTCAAAGAAACTCATTTTGTTTGCCGTATTTGGGCTCCTTATACTGCATGCCTGTAAGTACCCTCTGCTTAATAAAGAGGAAACCGTACTCGCCAGGGTGGGAGATGAGTACTTTTACGAAGCAGAATTGAAGGACCTCATTCCGGATGGGACTTCGCCGAAAGACAGCATCATTCTGGTACGGAATTTTGTAAACAACTGGGTAAAGACAACCTTAATGGTGCAGCAGGCAGAGAAAAATCTGACTGGAGGGCAGCTGAATTTTGACCAGCAACTCAGAGACTATAAAAACTCACTCATTACTTTCAAATACGAGAGTGAATGGATAAAGCAAAACCTCGATACCGTTGTGTCTGAAGAGGAGATAAAAGATTATTACAACAACCATTTATCCAATTTTGAGTTAAAAGAAAACATTGTCAAAGTGTTCTACATTGTTCTCGATAAAGACGCGGAACAGAACCTGAATATCAATTCCGTAATCAAGCTGCCTGACTCGCTGATGCTCGATTCGCTTGAGGTGTTATGCGAGCTGTATGCCGATTTATATTACCTTGATACGGCTAACTGGGTTAGGTTTAACAAGCTGCAGAAATACATTCCTATCGAAACATATAACCAGGAGTTGTTCCTGAAAGAAAATAAATTTATAAGGTTGAACAAGGCGGAAGAAGTGTATCTTGTGAAGTTTTTCGATTATAAGATCAAAGATGATATTTCACCGCTTGAATTGAAATACAGAAATATACGGAACATCATTATCAACAAACGAAAAACAGAGTTGATAAAGAAAATGCGGGATGACATTTATCAAAACGCGCTGGAAAAAAAGGAATTTGAAATTTATTATAATGAATAATATACTTAGAGTGAAAAACCTGAAAAGGAGATGTGCAGGATTTATCCGGGCTGCTCTCGTTCTGCTGTTCCTGATTGTCGGGTCTTCCGCAATAATGGCCCAGACAGATAATGAATATATTGTTGATGAGGTAGTGGCTGTTGTGGGTAAAAACATCGTTCTCGAATCTGATATAGAAACACAATATTTAACTTACCGGATGCAGGGAGGGATCAGTGGAAATGCTTCGGACATTAGGTGTGCCATACTGGAAGATATACTCTATCAAAAACTAATGATCTCACAGGCTGAAGTGGACAGTATTGAGATAAGTGATGCTCAGGTGGATGCCGAACTTAACAGAAGACTGGGCGTTTTTATCAACCAATTCGGTTCGCAGGAAAAACTGGAAGAATATTACAACAAAACATTATATGAGATCAAACAGGAGCTTTACGAAATAGTTAAAGATCAGTTGATTACACAGCAGGTACAGAGCGGTATCGTACAAAACGTTACGGTAACACCTTCCGAGATCAGATCATTCTACAGGTCAATACCAACGGACAGTATCCCATTGATCAAAACAGAGTATGTGATTGCTGAAATTGTTAAAGAGCCTCCTGTCAATGTAGAAGAAAAGATCAGAGTGAAAGAGCAGTTGCTCGATCTCAGACGCAGGATATTGAAAGGTGAAAGCTTCTCCACGCTAGCCATTTTGTATTCCCAGGACCCGGGCTCGGCAAAAAAAGGCGGCGAGCTTGGTTTCTACGGAAGAGGACAGCTCTATCCTCAGTTTGAGGCCGTTTCCTACAAATTGAAAGAAGGAGAGATATCCAATGTGGTGGAAACTGAAGCCGGTTACCACATCATTCAGATGATTGAGCGAAAAGGTGATTACATCAACGTGCGGCACATATTGCTCACACCGAAAGTTTCGCCCGAAGATTTAATGGAAGCACGTAACGAACTCGACAGTGTTGCCCGGTTGATCAGGTCGGATTCAATAACTTTCGAAGAAGCCGTTGCCCGGTTTTCCGATGCCGAAAATAAAAACAGCGGCGGGTTGCTGATCAACCAATACACTGGAGGCACATCTTTTGAAGCGGAACAATTGGATGCCCAGGTGTCATTTACGATCGAGAAAATGGAAGTGGATGAAATATCCAATCCCGTACCAATGAAGACAGAAGACCAGAAAGATGCATACCGCCTTCTGAAACTGGTAAAAAGAACAGCTCCACACAGAGCTAATCTGAAAGACGATTATTCAAAAATTCAGGGTTGGGCTTTGCAGGACAAGCAAAAGAGAATCGTTGATGAATGGATCAATAATAAAGCGGAAAAAACTTATATCAGGATTGTCGACCGCTATAAAAAATGCGAATTCGCCAACGATTGGCACCCAAGATAAACGAATGACCATAATCGAAAATTAGCAGTAAATGAACTATAAATCAGATGTTGAAGCTGTTGATGCTTTTGTTGAAAAATATAAAAGCTTAAAAGAAGAAATAGGAAAGATAATTGTCGGACAGGACGAAACCATTAAAAACACCCTGATCTCTATTTTTAGCCAGGGACACGTTTTGCTGGTTGGCGTTCCCGGTCTGGCAAAAACCTTGCTTATCAACACCATTGGGCAGGCACTTGGCTTGTCGTTCAGCAGGATTCAATTTACCCCTGACCTGATGCCTTCCGATATCATCGGTACGGAGATACTGGACGAAAATAGGAAATTCAAGTTCATAAAAGGGCCCGTTTTTGCCAACATTATTCTGGCTGACGAGATCAACCGTACCCCGCCGAAAACACAATCGGCCCTGCTTGAATCCATGCAGGAAAAAGCAGTTACCGTAGCCGGTGTATCATATCAGTTAGAAGCCCCTTTCTTTGTATTAGCAACACAAAACCCTATTGAGCAGGAAGGAACTTATCCGCTGCCCGAAGCACAACTGGACCGATTTATGTTTAACCTGATACTTGGCTACCCCTCTTTTAAGGAAGAAATGGATGTGGTAAAACGAACTACGATCGGCGATTTTACAGAAGTGAATAAAGTACTGGATAATGAAGAGATTCTCTATTTTCAACAGTTGCTGCGTAAGATTCCCGTAGCTGACAATGTTCTGGAATATGCTGTCAGCCTGGTAGCCCGAACACGCCCTAATACACCAGAAGCTCATGAATGGGCCAACAAATACCTCAACTGGGGTGCCGGACCGCGTGCCTCTCAGTACTTGATCATTGGTGCTAAAACACATGCCGCTATTTCAGGGAAATATTCACCCGATATTGAAGATGTAAAGGCGGTGACCTTACCGGTACTGCGCCACAGGATCGTCCGAAATTACAAAGCTGAAGCCGAACGTATCAGCGAAGACGATATCATTCGTAAATTTATGTAAACCTGAAAAAGCCTGTGCTTACTAGTTCTCAGTGACATCACCAGTATGAACTGCCCAAGGTCTCGGCAAGTAGATTAATAAAAATAAGTCAATCCTCCCTACATCAGAGTCCCGGGGAACTAAAAGCAATAGCCTGTTAAGCGGATATTCCGGAACAAAATTACCTTATCCGGTTGATATGGTCACCTAGTTTCACTACTTTTACAAGCCAATTTCAGGCTCATGAAGCGAAAAAATATTCTTACTATCGTCCTTTCCATTGTGGTCATCATTCTGCTGGTCTGGTATTTCTCCAGGCCGGAAGATTTGGGCGACAAGACAATCACCAGCGAAGTAAAAAGTGGCACCTTCGTTATTGATATTACGACTACCGGCGAACTGGAGGCTCGCAGCAGCGAAAAGATCATGGGGCCAAATCCCATGTCGCTGCGTAATGCCCGCATCTTTCAGTACCGAATCGAAGACATCATCCCCGATGGCACTGTAGTGGACTCGGGGCAATGGATTGCCACGCTCGACAGAAGCGACCTGGAAAACAAAATAAAGGATCAGGAGCTGGAGGTGGAGAAACTCCAGACGCAATACGTAAAAAGCCAGCTTGATACCACCATGACCCTGCGTAATGCCCGCGACGAACTGATCAACCTTAAGTATTCTATGGAAGAGAAGCAGATCGTTGTAGACCAGTCGATTTATGAGCCACCAGCTACACAGCGACAGGTGAAAATTGATCTGGAAAAGACGGAGAGGGCTTATAAGCAAGCTGTGGAAAATTATTCGCTAAAACTGCAGAAAGCCAACGCCGATATGAAGGAGGTAGAAGCCAATCTACGGAAAGCACAACGTAAACTGGATGAATACACAAAACTGAAAGACGAATTTGTAATCAAAGCTCCCAAATCGGGCATGCTGAATTATAAAAGAGGCTGGGACGGAAAAAAACAGGGTGTCGGAGCACAGATCAGCTCGTGGGACAATGTAGTGGCCACCCTGCCTAACCTTTCGGCTATGAACAGCCGAACGTACATCAACGAGATAGACATCAGTAAAGTAGCTGTGGGACAGAAGGCGGAGATCGAGGTGGATGCCTTTGCCGGGAAGCACTTTAATGGTGACGTATTTGAGGTTGCCAATATGGGGGAGCAAATGCAGAACTCCAATGCTAAAGTATTCGAAGTGATTATCCATGTCAACGGGTTTGATTCCATATTGCGGCCATCCATGACAACGAAAAACAGAATCATCACCGAAATAATCGACAGCGCTTTGTATGTGCCGATTGAGTGCGTAAATGCCAACGACTCCATCACATTTGTGTATAAAAACAATAAGCGTTGGCAGGTGATTACGGGCAAGAGCAACGAAACGGATATCATGATCCTGGCAGGGCTTGAAAAAGGTGATGAAGCATATCTGCTACCACCTGATGATGCCGACCACTGGCCTTTTAAATTGCTGGATGAAGAAACAGTAAAAAAGTTTGCTAAAAAAGAACCTGTACAGGCAGATACGATAAAGCCAGAAAGAAAGAAGCCTCCCAAAAGTCCTGGAAAAGAAGTGAGAAGAGGCAAAAGAGGTATGCATTAGCGTGCTGGAAAGCGAGAGGAGCTTTCAAGGTTCTCTTTCAGGTATTTTCCGGTATATGAATTTTTATACTGTGCAAGATCTTCCGGAGTGCCTTCATAAACAATCTTCCCACCCTTGTCGCCACCTTCAGGCCCCAAATCGATAATCCAGTCAGCCGATTTGACAACTTCCATGTTGTGTTCGATGACAATGATCGAATGCCCGATTTCGATCAGGGCATTAAAAGCATGCAGCAGTTTGCTGATATCATGCATGTGTAACCCGGTAGTCGGCTCGTCAAAAATAAACAGAGTAGGGGTGTTGCTGCTTCCTTTTGAGAGAAAGAAGGCAAGTTTGATACGTTGTGCTTCGCCGCCGCTGAGTGTATTGGAGGGCTGCCCAAGTCGCAGATAGCCAAGTCCCACTTCTTTCAGGGGCTGGAGTTTTTCAATGATCTTTTTTTCGGTTGATGTGACCTTATTGGCGCTTTGAAAAAATTCAATAGCCTGTGTTACCGTCATTTCCAGAATATCCGTAATGGACTTTTCCCTGTACTTTATTTCGAGCACCTCATCTTTATAACGTTTTCCATGACATACATCGCAGGTGAGGTGGATATCGGCCAGGAACTGCATTTCTACTTTTATGGTTCCTTCGCCTTCACACTGTTCGCACCTTCCTCCCGGAATATTAAACGAAAAATAACCGGGTTTGTATCCCCTGAGTTTTGCCAGTGATTGCTGGGCGAACAAGTAGCGGATATCGTCAAATGTTTTCAAATACGTAGCCGGGTTTGAGCGCGAGGATCGTCCGATCGGGTTCTGGTCCACATATTCCACAGCCCCGATACTGTTCAATTCGCCGTCAAGAACGCCAAATTTTCCGGTTTTGTCAACAATGCCGCCGAACCGTCTTTTTAACGCCGGATACAAAATATCCCGTACCAAAGTTGATTTTCCCGACCCGCTGACACCAGTGATAGCTGTTAGTGTATTCAATGGGAATTTAACGTCCAGACTTTTCAGGTTGTTTTCCATCGCCCCTTTTACCTCAATAAAATTCTTCCATTTTCTACGCCGTTTCGGAACACTTATATTTTTACGGTGGGTCAGGTACAAGGCTGTGTAGCTGACATCGTTATTTGCAAGCTCATCAAAGCTTCCCTGAAAAACAAGTTCTCCTCCGTGTTCACCGGCTTCCGGTCCTATATCGATTATCTCATCGGCTTTTTCTATGATCTTTTCTTCATGTTCCACAACAATGACCGTATTCCCGAGATCGCGCAATCGAGTTAGTACACCGATCAGCCGGTCCGTATCGCGTGGGTGCAGACCGATGCTGGGTTCGTCCAAAATATACATAGAACCCACCAGGCTGCTGCCCAGTGAAGTAGCTAGGTTGATCCGCTGTGACTCGCCTCCCGACAATGAATTGGAGAGCCGGTTCATCGTCAGATACCCCAAGCCTACATCATTAAGAAATTTTAAACGGTTGGTGATTTCCACAAGCAAGCGGGAAGCGACTTCCTGATCGTGTTGGTTCAGCTCCATGGTGTAAAAAAAATGGTAGGCATCTTCTAGTTGCATCTCCACCAGTTCAGCAATAGCTTTGCCGTTTACTTTTACATAATTGGCATCTTTGCGCAGTCGGGTTCCTCTGCAATCGGGACATTTTGTTTTTCCCCTATAGCGGGACAGCATTACACGATATTGGATTTTATATGTCTGCTCTTCAACATGCCTGAAGAAAGTATGGATGCCTTCAAAATATTCGTTGCCATTCCACAAGACCTCTTTTTCTTCTTCACTTAAAAGATAATAAGGTTTATGCACCGGGAAATCGAATTTATAGGCGTTGGCTAATAATTCTTCCTTCCACTCTTTCATTTTTTCGCCTTTCCAGCAGGCAACACAATTGTCGTACACTGAAAGTCGCTTGTTGGGAATTACCAGATCTTCGTCAATACCGATAATGCTGCCAAACCCTTCACAGGTTTTACAGGCACCGTATGGATTATTGAACGTGAACATATTTACGCTGGGCTCTTCGAATGTGATACCGTCCAGTTCAAATTTATTGCTGAATGCGGCTGTTTTTGTTGTGTCATTCACCGAATAATCTATGAGGCAGGCTCCTTGCCCTTCATAAAAGGCAGTTTGTGCCGAGTCTGCTACTCTTGAAGCCAGATCATTGTCTTCTTTATCAATGATAATACGATCAATAACAAGATAATTCTCCCCGGTTTTTTCCTTGCCGCTGATGCGTTGCAGAACGTCTTCTATTTTTTCCATTTTACCCTTATAAATCATCCTGCTGAATCCCTGCTGCATCAGTACAGTAAGTTGTTGCTTCAGTGTGCGGTCGCCATTAAGAATTATTGGAGTATAAATAAGAATGGAAATGCCTTCAGGAAGGCCTTCGGAAAATTCAACTACATCAGTAACCGAATGCCTTTTTACCTTGCGTCCTGATATGGGTGAGTAGGTTTTTCCAATACGCGCATAGAGCAATTTGATGTATTCATAAACTTCTGTTGAGGTGCCCACAGTTGATCGTGGGTTGCGTGTTTTTACCTTTTGCTCGATAGCTATGGCAGGCGCAATACCTTTAATGGCATCTACATCAGGCTTATCCATTCTGCCTAAAAATTGTCGGGCGTACGAACTCAGGCTTTCCACGTATCTACGCTGTCCGTCGGCATACAAGGTGTCGAATGCCAGCGATGACTTTCCCGATCCGGAAAGGCCAGTAATTACAATCAATTTATTGCGGGGTAAAGCAACGCTGAGGTCTTTCAGGTTGTTAACACGCGATTTAATGACAACAATATAGTCTTTGGAACAAATTTTGTTTACATCCGTATACATCAGCAAATTGATTGAGCGACAAAATTAGAATAATATTTGCTTTTGTAGATTTTATATATATATTTGCATCAGTCAATCATCATTTATCAACTAACCAATAGGAGGACGATTATCGAAAAAACATTTACCTTTTTGTAACGACATACACAAAATCGGGTAATATGGATTTAGCAAAAGCTGATGAGAAACAACTCATCAAAAGCTATTTAAACGGTAATCATGCCAGTCTTCAAATTCTCATCAAAAGACATCAGAATCGCCTGTATTCTTACATCTTTTTATTAGTAAAAGATAAACAACTGGCAGATGATATTTTTCAGGATACATATCTGAAAGTGATCAATACCTTGAAGCAGGGTAATTACAGAGATGAGGGTAAGTTTATCCAGTGGGTCATGCGGATAGCACACAACCTTATTATTGATTATTTCCGTAAATCCAAAAAGGTATCTTTTGTTGAGAGTCAGAACAATGAGTATGATGTTTTTGACACCATACGTTTGACCGATCCTTCGGTTGAGGAGCGACTGGTAACCAAACAGATTCATTCGGATGTAAATAAGTTATTGCAGTATTTGCCGGATGAGCAGAAAGAAGTGATCATGCTCAGGTGCTATTCCGGTCTCAGCTTCAGGGATATTGCCGAACAAACCGATGTGAGTATCAACACGGCTCTGGGTCGCATGCGCTATGCATTGATCAACCTGAGGAAGCTTATAGAAGAGCGTAAACTGGTGCTTACAAGCTAAACCGTATAATGAAGATACAGAATCGTGTGGTAGCAATTCTCAACCAAAGAAGATAAGCTCCTGCACATTTATTTTCCTGTTAATTCAAGCGCATTCTCCCATTACCGTTGAAAAAGGTTTCTTTGTTTGGAAAAAATTCAGAACCTGAATAATATTTCATGAGATACCTGCGTTATTGATGTGATAAGTTAAGTTTCACTTAAATAATATACATGATAAAATACTTTACTCCGAATGAATCAAAGGATATTACAAAAAAACAAAAATCAAACAGCGGTATAAAAGAAACCGGATTTAGTCCTTCGAAATTGTCATTAAGTTTTGTTTTTGGCTATTCTGCTGCACTTAAAGTGATCAAAACAAATACGCTGGGTAATTTGGATATCCTTTTGAACTAATCGAAAGATTAGACAAGAAAAAGACAGAAACCGTTATGAATCATCATAGCGGTTTTTTTGTTATATTGACCCCTCAAAATGAAGTGATTTGACGAAAAAAGAGCGATTCCGGAAACTGATAGCCTATTTTCAGCAACACATGCCTGTGGCTGAAACGGAGCTTGATTACGGTACACCCTACGAATTGATCGTTGCCGTGATTTTATCGGCCCAATGTACCGATAAACGAGTGAACGTTATTACTTCAGATTTTTTTAAACAATTTCCTACTGTGGAAACTCTTGCCGAAGCAGATACAGAGCTTATTTTTGAATTGATCAAAAGTTGTTCTTACCCGAATAACAAAGCCAGGCATTTATCGGGCATGGCCAAAATGCTGGTAAATGAGTTTAACAGTACGGTCCCTGATGACGTGGATGAATTGCAAAAATTGCCCGGAGTGGGCCGGAAGACTGCTAATGTGATTGCTTCAGTAGTATTTAACAAACCGGCTATGGCTGTGGATACGCATGTGTTCAGGGTTTCGGAAAGGATTGGACTGACAACAAACTCAAAGAACCCACTGCAAACGGAAAAAGAGCTGGTGAAGTATATTCCTGAAGAACTGATCCCACTGGCACATCACTGGCTGATCCTTCACGGAAGATATGTTTGTATAGCCAGAAAACCGAAATGTACCGAATGCGGACTGAGTAAGTTTTGCAGGTATTATGCAAAAAACCAAAGACTTGCCGGATGAAAAAAATGTATTCCATATTGCTATTGGTTCTGCTCATGCTATCTTTTTGGAGCCTGACAGCCCAGTCGCTGGTAGCCACCGATCCGTTGCCCAGAAATGTGGTTGTCGAAAAATTTAGCGGGCTTCGTTGTGGCTACTGTCCCAGAGCTGATGATCTTGCTCAGGAGTTAAAAGACACTTATCCGAACCGAATAGTTGTGGTCAATATACACCAGGGTAGTTTTGCCGAACCTCAGGGGGATGAGCCTGACTACAGAACAATATGGGGAGACTCGATTGCCGAACTGGCAGGGGTCTATGCTTATCCGATGGGAACAATAAACCGACACTTTTTTGATAGTGACATCACCGCAATGAGCACAAATTTATGGACTGTTAGTGCTCAGCAAATTATGGAGGAGACATCACCAGTGAATGTGGGTGTGCAGTCAACGTACGATTCACTTACAAGGAAACTGACGATACATATTGAATTGTATTATACGGCTAACAGTCTGTGTCATACAAATTTTCTGAATGCAGCACTCATACAAAGCCATATTATCGGCCCGCAACTGGGTGGGTCGGCTAACGATTACGATCATATGTATATGTTACGCGATTTAATTACAGGTCAGTGGGGTGATTCGATCAGCCCGACTGTTGAAGGAACTTTTATTGAACGTGAATATGTGTACGCAGTTCCCGAAGCCGTAAACGATATTCCGGTTGTTGTGACGGATTGTGATATGGCTGTATTTGTAAGCGAAACAAAAAATGAAATCTATACCGGAGATGTGGTAGATGCCGTCAACGGTACGAACCGTTATATTGGCGATATCAGCCTGGTTGACACAGTAAATATTAAAAAAGGAAAAGCCGGCGAATCAACGGATTTCTTTGTAACAGCGAAAAGTGCCCTGACCGGGGAAGAAGAATTTCTGGTAACTCTGGAAGCCGAGGATGTGCCTGATGATTGGGATGTGTCGTTCTCTTTCGGAGATCAATCATTTTCCGATACGGCGATAATAACACTTAACCATAACACGGAAGAACAATTTATTTTTCATGTAAGACCGGGACAAACAGCGGCCTACGCTTCTTTCCGTGTTAAATTTCAATCGGTCACTTATCCCGAAGCACCCTACAGGTATTGTAAATTCTCTGTTATTTCCGGTGTCACCGACCTGGTAGTAAACGGGACAGGAGGACCTGAATCTGAAATCTATGAGTATGTGTTTACCGATGGGCTGAAACAAGCAGTCTGCAGCACGTATGCGGTTCTTTCGGCCAATGATTTTACTATGGGAATTCGTGACAGGGCTTTTGTTGAAATAAAAAACATGTATCTGAATATTGCCTGGACCTTTCCTGCGTTAACGATCCGCCAGATAGAGGCAGTAAAAACATTTATGGGCAGGGGCGGGAACTTGCTGATATCCGGCCAGGATATAGGATGGGATTTTATGAGTGGCTCATCTAACGCCCATGGGTCAACCGAAGCCGCTGACTTCTATACTCACTACCTGCTGGCTGATTATATTTCTGACGGAACTTCAGATAATAAGATTATTTACCCAAACGAAAATGATGAAGTTTACGGAAGCTTACCCGAGGCATTTCTGGTAGATATTTATGACGGAAATTTATTTCCCGATAACATAGCTGCGCGTCAGGGCGCTGATGAAGTTTTTTATTATCAGTCGAATAACAGGGCAGCAGTCATTAAGGCAGCCACCCGAAATTATAAGATGGTTTATTTTGCTGCCGGGCTGGAGATGATCGGGCAGACAGTTATTACCAACAAGATCATGCAACTGACTTATTATTGGTTCAATAATTCGTTATCAACTGAAGAATACGGAGAAAAGACATCTGCTGTTTATGCCGGACAAAATGAACCTAACCCGGCAAACGATAAAACCGTTATACAGCTTCATATGGAGCATAATGGTTCATTGGTGATATATAACCTGGAAGGGAAAATGATCAGAAACATACCCGTTATAAAAGGAGAAAAGGAAATAAGAATTGATGTTCATGGGTGGAAGTCGGGCGTTTATCTATACCGCATAATTTCCAGAACAGAAGCCAGTAGGCCGCGAAAACTGATCGTTAATTAAAAAAGTATTTTATAAAATTTTCAACGATTAATAACATGAGGAAAGGATAATTAGAATTATCTTTGTAGAAAGAGTGCACGCTATGATAAAATTAAAAAAAGGAGATACGGCGCCTGATTTTAAAGGGATTGATCAGAAGGGTGATACAGTACAATCAAGTGATTTCAGAGGCAGTAAACTGATTCTGTACTTTTATCCTAAAGACAATACCCCCGGATGCACAGCCGAAGCATGCAACCTGAGAGATAATTATGAAATGTGGTTATCGAAAGGCTATAAAGTAGCAGGTGTCAGTCCCGACAGTATGGCATCACATAAAAAGTTCGCTGAAAAGCACGAACTTCCCTTTCCGTTGATTGCCGATGAGGAGAAGAAGATTATCAAAGCATATGGCGCTTGGGGACCAAAAAAATTATATGGACATGCATACGAAGGATTACTGCGTACTACTTTTTTAATTGACGAAGTTGGAAAGATTGAAGAGGTATTCACGAAAGTCAAGACGAAAGATCATACAAATCAGATTCTGGAAACAATTTAACACTAAATAATATGACCAGCGATAAAGCAAAAGAAAATAATGAGAAGCTAAAACAGCAAAAACTGAAAGCTCTGGAGGCTACGTTAGGAAAAATTGAAAAGTCATATGGCAAAGGCACTATCATGAAACTAGGGGATAATGCAATAGATACTGTAGATGTTATCTCGACAGGTTCAATTGGCCTCGATCATGCCTTAGGTGTAGGTGGGGTGCCCAAAGGGCGGGTTGTTGAAATCTACGGCCCCGAATCGTCGGGTAAAACTACGCTGGCCATGCACATTGTTGCCGAAGCACAGAAGGCAGGAGGTATTGCTGCTTTTATTGATGCTGAGCATGCTTTCGACCGCACCTATGCCGAAAAACTTGGAGTTGACATAGAAAATTTATTAATCTCTCAGCCCGACAACGGAGAACAGGCACTGGAGATTACCGACAGCCTGATTCGCTCATCAGCTATAGATGTCATTGTAATCGATTCAGTGGCAGCACTAACACCGAGAAGTGAGATCGAGGGTGAAATGGGCGATTCGAAAATGGGCCTGCAGGCACGATTGATGTCACAGGCGTTACGCAAACTTACAGCCAGCATCAGTAAAACGGGAACCGTTTGTATTTTTATCAACCAGTTGCGTGAAAAGATCGGTGTGATGTTCGGGAATCCTGAAACCACTACGGGGGGTAATGCGCTGAAGTTCTATTCCTCTGTTCGCCTGGACATCAGGAAAATAAGTCAAATAAAAGACACGGAGAATGTCACCGGAAACCGGACAAGGGTAAAAGTGGTAAAAAATAAAGTAGCTCCGCCATTCCGCAAGGCCGAATTTGATCTTGTGTACGGTGAAGGCATCTCCAAAGTGGGTGAGATCATCGACTTGGGTGTTGATTTTGATATCATCAATAAAAGCGGCTCGTGGTTCAGCTATGGCGATACCAAGCTGGGGCAGGGAAGAGATGCCGTTAAAAGTCTATTAAAAGATAACCCGGACCTGGTTGAAGAGCTGGAAGTCAAGATCATGACAGCGTTGAAAGAAGCTAATTAAACGTACTTTCTGTTATTTTCATTTTACATAAAAGTGATGAGAATCTTCATTCTTTTTTTCCTGTTATTTCTTTCCGTAGTTGCCTGCGATCATCAGGAAAAAACCTCTTCGGAAAAAGAAAAGGAAGCGGTTTTTTCAGCAGATTCAGTCCAGCTTATCACAGATCTGATCAGGAATGATTCGGCCAATTTCCGGCTGTATCTTACACGCGCTCGCCTGAATCTGAAACAGGGAAGAATAGATCCGGCCTTCAGGGATGTGAACACAGCACTGGACCTGAGTCCGGCAGATCCGGAACCGTTTATGCTCCTGTCAGATATTTATTTTATTATGGGGAACCTGGATAATGCTTTTTCCGCCCTGCGCAAAGCAGCCGAATTAGACCCTGACAATGAAGTTCCCTATGTAAAACAGGCTGAGGCATACCTGATTATCCAGAACTATTCGATGGCGCAGAAAAGTGTAGACCGGGCTCTTTCCATCAATGTAACTAATGCACGTGCTTATTTTTTAAAAGGTGTTTCTTTTTTGGAACAGGGCGACACAATGCGTGCCATTACTAATCTGCGTATCTCTGCAAACCTGGATACAATGAAATACGAAACCTATATGCAACTGGCTTCTGTTTATCAGCTGATGGACGATACTGTTGCCATTGATTACTATAATAAGGCATTAAGGGGTCGGCCAAATGATGAAAGGGCACTGTTTAGGCTGGCTAGATTCTACCAGGATTTAGGACATTACGATAAAGCGATTAACTATTACGAAAAGGTGAACCAATTCTATCCGTTGCATAAGGAAGCTTATTTTAACAAAGGGTATATCTATCTTGTGGAAGAAAAAGATTTCGATCGTGCTGCAATTGCTTTTCAGCAAACCACGAATATTGACCCTGCTTATGTAGAGGCGGTTTATAACCTGGGCAGGACGTATGAAGCACAGGGGTTGTATGATGAGGCAGCGGTAAAGTACAGAGAAGTTCTGGAAATGCATACGAATTATCCGCTGGCTATTGAGGGTTTAAACCGGATGAACAAGTAAACGTCAATATCCTAGGAGGGTGCCTCCCTGATAGACAATAAAGGAAACAATCCATGCCAGGACTGTCGTATACACCACTAAAAATAAGGACCATTTCCAGTTTCCCGACTCATTCTTTATAGCAGCCACAACGGCAATGCAAGGGAAATAAATCAGGATAAACAGCATAAAAGACAGGGCTACCAAGGGTGTAAACGCATGCTGTCCTTTCCGGGGGCCGCTCAGGTATTTCTGCTCCCTGATCTTCTCCACCAAGTTGCTTTCCTCAGCATCAGGTTCGGTTTGGTACAATACACCCATAGTGCTGATAACGATCTCCTTGGCAACCGAACCGGCAACCAGGCTAACGCCCATCTTCCAGTCGAAACCGATAGGGTAGATTACCGGCTCAACAAACTTTCCGATCTTTCCGATAAACGAATGTTCCTGCTTCTGCTGCTGTCGTTCCAATTCCAGTTTCTTGAGCTGTTGACTTTGTTCTTCCATCCACTGGTTTACCTTTTCGTTCGAAGTCCCTTCCTGGCTGATTTTAGCGGTATAGGATTGTTCGATCTGTTGCATTTTATTATCTGTTTCCCGGTCAATTTTCTCACCACGCGGAAAGTACCCCAAGGCCCAGATAATGATGGAAGCAGCAAGAATTACCGTCCCCATTTTCCGTAAATACTGCTCTCCCTTAAACCATGTTTGTTTTAATACCGATTTGAATACAGGTACTCTGTATGGTGGAAGTTCCATCACAAAAGGAATGGTCTGCACTTTGAAAATAGTTTTTTTCAAGATCCAGGCAACGATACCAGCCAGGATAATTCCGAACATGTATATGGCAAACAACAGAGAACCCCGATAATCGGTAAAAAAAGCTGAAATAATGAGTATGTATACAGGGTAACGTGCGCTGCACGACATAAACGGGAGAATCAGCATTGTGACTAACCTGTCGGTTTTGTTTTCTATAGTGCGGGTGGCCATAATGGCAGGCACGTTACAGCCGAAACCCATCAGCATAGGGATAAACGACTTACCGTGCAGTCCTACTTTATGCATCAGTTTATCCACAATAAAAGCGATACGCGCCATATAACCGCTTGCTTCCATAAGTGTGATGAAGAAGAACAGAATAAGGATGTTAGGAAGAAATACGATGACACCGCCAACACCTCCGAGAATACCATCAATAATAAGGTCTTTGAACATATTATCAGGCATGATGCGGGAAAGAAAATTACCCGTTGTGCTAATAAGTTGTTCAATCCAGTACATCGGGTAATCGCCGATGATAAAGGTAGCCTGAAAAGTGATCCAGATAGACAGCAGAAATATAGGGTAGCTTAGAAATTTATTTGTGATCACCCGGTCGATGATCCGGCTGCGGGTAATTTTACTCTCTGTTTCTGCAGGTTTCAGCGTTTCGCGCAAAGCCCCTTCGATGAAACCGTATTTGGCATCCGTAATAATTGTTTCCAGTGATTCATTTCTAAGCTTTTCAACATCCTTCGCTTCTTCATCGGCGGCTTCGATTATCTCTGATACATTGGGGCAATTTTTAACTCTTTTTAATTCCTGGTCATCGTGTTCCAGCAACTTGATAGCTATGTATCTGGGAGCTACTTTAATGGTCAGAAACTTATTCCCCTCTTTTTTCAGCAGATCCTGTAAGGTTTTGATGGCCTTTTCAATGCGGTATCCGTAATTGATGTGTATATGCCTTACGGTAGTGTCACGATCCTCATAAACGTCAATGATCTTTTCAAACAACTCCTTTATACCTTTGTTTCTGGATCCAACTGTTGGTACCATAGGGATACCTATCATTTTACCAAGAGCGCGGTAATCAAATTTATCTCCTTTTTCCAGAAACTCGTCCCACATGTTCAGGGCGATCACCACTTTCTTGTCCATATCGATCAACTGGGTGGTCAGGTAAAGGTTTCGCTCCAGGTTGGATGCGTCCACAACGTTCAATATAACATCGGGAAGTTCATTGATCAGATGGTCGCGTACATAAAGTTCTTCAGGTGTATAACTCGTTATAGAGTATGTTCCCGGAAGGTCAACCAGGTTGAACGTATATCCGTTATGTTCAAATTTTGCTGTTTTTGCATCTACCGTTATACCTCCGTAGTTACCGGTTTTTTCTTTGGAATGCGAAGCCAGGTTGAAAATAGTGGTTTTCCCGCTGTTAGGATTTCCCACCAGGGCCACATTGATGATTTTACTCTTTTTGACCGGGGATAACTGCAACGACTGTTCAATTTGCAAAATACCGTTGTAATCATTTCGTGCTTTAGCTTCCCCGTTAATGGTTACTTCTATCAGCGAAGCTTCGCTTCTTCTAAGCGACACTTCGTAACCAAGAATATTATACTCTATCGGATCTTTTAACGGGGCATTTTTGACAACAATCACTTGCTTGCCGACAACAAACCCCATCTCTATGATCCTTTTACGGAACGCACCCCTTCCTTTTACTTTCGTAATAACAGCTTTATTACCTGTCTTGAGGTCGGCCAGAGTCATCTATTTCCGTGTTATGTACTTGATGTTTATCATGCAAAGAAAGCATTAATTAACCGTATAATAAATACCTACATATAAGTATTATGGTTTTAAAAAAGGTCCAGTGATTTAGCAAACTGAGGAGGCTCGACTTCGTCACTGTGTAACAGATGATGTGTCCTGTTAAAAATGTTCCCGATCCTGTATCCCCAATGTGTACCAAAAAGTAACTTGATATCAGCTACCGCATTCTGGCGGGCATCAAATGTATTTTTCTGATACAGCATGATCATGTCTTTCATGTCCTGGTAGATATCGGCAATGTTTTCGGCCATGCTGGCTTTCAGAGGTTCCGTATCGTTGATATAAAGAGGGTCGATAGTCCAGAATTCATCCTGTTGGCCCAATTTTTCACGCAACATTAAAAAAATACGTTCCCATTGTTCTTCCGTGGCAAATTTTTCGTTGGCATCAGGATTTTCAACCTCTATATCGGGTAACAACGACCCCTTGAGATACAGCAAAGGCAGTATCCGGTTAACAAATTCCAAGATCCCATTTTTCGATTTCTCTTCGGCGTTTTCGAGATAGTGGCAAAACTCGTTGGCAACGGTTACCATTTCCAGTATGGGTTTACTAACAGTGATATCGTTGACGTATTGGTCGTCGTGCATAATATTTGATTTTAATTGGGTGCAAATTTAAGAAATAGAAGATGATAGATAGAAACAAATGTTAAATTGGTTGAAGTGCAGCGCAAATTATTTTATGAAAAGATTTGCAGAGCCATTGTTTTTTTTATTTTTGCACCCTCATTATGGCGAGGTAGCTCAGTCGGTTAGAGCGTCGGATTCATAACCCGGAGGTCCCGAGTTCAATTCTCGGTCTCGCTACAACAAAACCCACTGCGAAAGCAGTGGGGTTTTTCATTCTGAGCAAGCCCCAGGCTTGTCTGAGGGTGCAGCTCAGGATGAAAAAACGAAATAGCGCAGCTATCGGGTTTTGATGATAGCTCCCCCAAAAGAATAAACGAAGCTAATTCTCGTCCTCGCTACAACAAATGGCCCGACTCCTGCTACCAAACACTCCTGGTTTTCAATAATCCATTTATTAAAAAGGAGTTGAAACGACTTGTTGAGAAATCCTAAACACACTGGAGCCGATATACCGATGCCTAATAACAGAAACAGGCTTACACCCCCGGTTAGCATTCATTCTTATGAATAGAATTCTTCCTTCCTCACCCTTAGCAAAGTTCTGAACATGGGTTCATCCGTCAGGTTTTCCTGCTTCCTGATTTCAATGGCTTTTTGAATCATTTCCTTTGAAGGGCTTGATTCAACTGAGCGGAGGCAGTTATGATGTGTTGCAGTAAATTCTTTTACACGATCTGCCAGTTTTTCCTGTCCAAGAAACCGTGAAACATAAAAATGGGGAGTAAGCAGGCTTTCGCCTTTATCAATGAGTTCTTCCTGAATGGCAACTTCTACCAGGCCTGTATTGGGATAAATTCGAAGTCCTTCGGTAATGTACACCAGGTCGCGCTCGTCAATGAAGCGGTGAATAAAGTCGAAGGTCTCGTCCAGTGTTTCATCGTTTTCATCGGGTCCGCCCAGTACAAAAAACCACATTGTTGGCATTTCAGCTTCTTTTAAGGTGCGAACAACTTTTTCCAGCTTTTTCCGGTTGAACCCTTTCCGAAGGCTCTGAAGCATTTTGTCAGAAGCTGAATCGGGGGTGCAATCAATTTGCCTGAAGCCTGCTTCCAGCATCAAGCGCAGGAGTTCGGGTGTAATGCCTGCCGGGTTCATGCCCATGGTTCTTATCCTGAGTTTAAGACGGCGACGAATAATCTCACGGCAAATATTTTCGGCATGCTCAGGAGGATGATTGAAAGTAGAATCGACAAATTCGAACACCACATCAGGCAAACGCTTGCTTACGCTTTCAATTTCGTCCACAACATCTTTTGCAGTTCTCAATTGATAGGTTTTACCTTCTAAGGTCGGGTAGGAGCAGTAAAGGCATTTCAGGGCGCATCCGCGCTTGGTTTGAATAGGATAAGAGCTTCGGGAAAGGTAAGGCTCATAATTTAAATGTGTATCAATACGTGAATAAGGTACAGTAAGTTTTGATCTTTTAGTTGTAGGGCTTAATCTTTGCAGACCGGTAATCTGGTTAATGGAATCTCGTACCAGAACGCCCGGTATTTTACCCGGAGAGCCCCCATTCTCCAGCGACATTAGTAATTCTACCAGCGTTTCCTCACCTGGCCCGATAATACCGAAATCAAATTGCCAGCGTTTGAGTAATTCATTTGGGAACAAACTATAACCTGCTCCACCAAGAATTGTCACGCCTTTATTGTACTCTTTTATCGGATCAATACACAATCGTTCTATTTCACCCACGTAATACCTTGATTTTTCCATGACCATATCATCAATATTGCGGATAGAAACACCGATGACATCAGGTTGGAAAGCGTGTAGCATATGTGTAAGAGAATTGGAATTATTCTGGTTTTCAGTAAATTTCTGATCCCACAAACCATCAAACTGTTTGACATCATAACCTGATTTTTCAGCAGCAGTAGCTACCATGCACAATCCCAATGGTGACACGGGGTAGGGGGTTCCTTCAGTATTTGAATTGACCAACAGAATTTTCTTCATTCTTCGCTAAGAATTAACTAATACCAAATGAACACCAAAACAATCTATAAATTCTTTATCTTTTCCAGTTTTACTGCACTTAAAAATTTTAACCGTAGCTATGGCTATGCTGAAAAT
>Ga0209013_10001146_pt1 | contig 24501 bp, 19 predicted proteins | sample Cruoilmetagenom2_FD_187291 | JGI IMG/M metagenome (GOLD analysis project Ga0209013, IMG submission 187291) | Oil polluted marine microbial communities from Coal Oil Point, Santa Barbara, California, USA - Sample 2 (SPAdes) (version 2) | ecosystem: Environmental > Aquatic > Marine > Oil seeps ... | reverse complement strand
CGGCTTCCTGTTTTACCGCCGTGCGTCGGATGTGGAAGGCTTCGTGCTGGCGCATCGTCGACTGCCCGGCTGGGTTGTCGGCCTGTCGATCTTCGGTACCTATCTGTCATCGATTTCCTTTCTGGCTCTGCCCGGCAAGGCATACATGGACAACTGGAGTGCTTTTGCATTTTCACTGTCACTGCCCATTGCTACCTGGATTGCGGTCAAATGGTTCGTGCCGCTGTACCGCGCAACCCGGGATGTATCGGCCTATGCCTACCTTGAGCGCCGTTTCGGCCTTTGGGCGCGTCTGTATGCCCTGGTGTTCTACCTGCTCACGCAGCTGGCGCGCATGGGTACGATTTTCTTCCTGGTTGCCCTGGCGCTGGAGCGGCTGACCGGCTGGGATCTGGCCAGCATCATCATCGTCACCGGCTTTCTGGTGACCATCTACACCATGGTAGGCGGCATCGAGGCCGTCATCTGGACCGATGCAATTCAGAGCGTCATTCTGACACTGGGCGCCCTGGTTTCACTGGGTGTGGTCATCTGGGCAATGCCAGGCGGTGTTGGCCAGATACTGGATATTGCAGCCAATAGTGACAAGCTGTCGCTGGGGGCCTTCGATTTTTCGTTCAGCTCGCAGGGCTTCTGGCTGGTCGTCCTGTACGGGTTGTTCATCAATCTGCAGAATTTCGGCATCGATCAAAGTTATATTCAGCGCTACAAGGCAGCACGTTCGTTACAAGATGCGAGACGTTCAGTGTGGATAGGCGCGCTTACCTATATCCCGGTCAGTGCGCTATTCCTCTTTGTGGGCACGGCACTGTTCGCTTTTTACCAGGTCAACCCGGATCTGCTGCCGACCGTGCTGGCAGGAGAGGACATGGGAGATCGGGTGTTTCCGCATTTTATCGTCGATCAGCTGCCTGCCGGTCTGACAGGCCTGGTCATCGCAGCATTGTTCGCCGCTGCCATGAGTTCGGCGGACACCTCGATGAACTCCTCCGCCACACTGCTGATGAACGATGTCTATGTGCGTGTCATTAATCCCGATCTGTCTGCACACAAGCGCATCCAGTTTCTGCGTGTCGTGACGATAGTGCTGGGAGCGCTGGGCACGATGACGGCATTACTGATGATCTCGATCAAGGGGGCGCTGGATGTCTGGTGGTCACTGGCGGGTATCTTCTCGGGTGGAATGCTGGGGCTGTTCCTGCTCGGCATCCTGTCCCGGCGTGCACAATCCTTCGAAGCGGCTGTCGCTGTTGTAATTGGTGTGTTGGTTATTGCCTGGGCTTCTTTGTCGCCAGATGCTGAGGTCTGGTGGGCAAATCCGTTGCACAGCTTTATGACCATTGTAATTGGTACGCTGACGATCTTCCTGGGGGGTGTTTTGCTGAGTCGGAAAAGAAAGAGGATGGCAGTGCAGAAGCCACCACTAACCTTGTTTGACCTGGGTTGATAGGTTTATCGCCGCGGGAACACGCCTCCCACAAAACACCTCACAATAGAACAATGGTGGCAGCTTTAGTGGGAGGCGCGCCCTCGCGGCGATATGTTGGTCAGAAAAACTCATCTGGCAATTCACTTGTTTCTATGGTCAGATCGATCGTTCCGCAAATACTTGAGAGGAGATGCATATGCGACGCTTTGGATTACTAACAATACTGAGTTTATGTCTGGTAGCAATGAATGCCTGGGCAGCTGAAAACCTGATGCCTTTTGTCATGGTTTCTAATACTGCTGGCGATGCTGCGGCCGTTGCTGCTGATACAAAGGGCAAGCTTGAAGCGGGTGGTTTCAAGGTGCTGGGCGAGTATTCACCTTATGCAGGCGCCAATGTCATTGTCGCTACCAGTGATGCCTTGCTGGCGCAGGCAGCCAAATCCGATTTTGGCGGTTACGGCGCAGTTGTTCGTGTTGCGGTCACAAAAGCGGGTGACAAGGTGCAGGTTGCCTATGCCAACCCCATTTACTGGGCAGCGGCCTACCAGATGCAGGATCTCGGTGAAGTAGCAGGGTCTCTCAAGCAGGCATTGGGCGGAACACCCTACGGATCGGAATCCGGCCTGTCAGACAAGAAGCTGCGCAAATATCACTACATGGCATTCATGCCTTACTTCAAAGATCACGATGAGCTCGGCAGTTTCGGATCTCACAGTGAAGCTGTCGCGAAGGTCAATGAACATCTTGCCAGTGGCGCAAATGGTCTGACTAAAATTTTTGAAGTCTCATTGCCAGGCAAGGATGAAACCCTGATCGGGGTTGGTATCTCACAGGGTGATGGCTCAGATGCATTTGTCATGGAACGCGTTGACAAGGCAGATATGAAGCACACCGCTCATTTGCCATATGCGGTGCTGGTTTCTGGCAACGACGTTTACAGTCTCGCTGGCAAATTTCGCATTGCACTGTCTTTCCCTGACCTGACCATGGGTACTTTTGGCAGCATTATGTCTTCGCCAGGGGCGATTAAGGATAGTTTGGGGACGTTGGCGAAGTAAGCCTTATCAAGTTTTATCTCTGAGGCTATTCGCCGCGGGGCGCGCCCCCGCGGCGAATGATTTATTCCATCACCTCAATCCCGCTCTCCATCCCCAACAGCAGCACATCCGCACCCCGACGCGCAAACAAACCATTAGTCACCACCCCGGTGATGTGATCCAGCGCAGTTTCCAGTTCAACCGGATCTAGTATGGTCATGTTCTGTATATCCAGGATGACATTGCCGTTGTCCGTCGTGAAGCCCTCTCGCAGCACTGGCTGACCGCCTAGCTTGACGATTTCGCGTGCGACATAGCTGCGCGCCATAGGGATTACTTCTACTGGCAGAGGGAAGGCCCCCAGCGTGTCTACCAGTTTGGAGCCGTCCGCAATGCAGACGAATTTTTCACTTGCGGCAGCAACAATTTTTTCGCGCGTAAGCGCGCCACCACCGCCTTTGATGAGGTGCAGGTGCTTGGTCGATTCATCAGCGCCATCGACATATAGCTGAAGATCACCGCTCTGGTTCAGGTCCATGACATCGATGCCGTGGCCGCGCAGGCGATCAGTGGATGCCTCTGAGCTCGCCACCGTCCCATCAATCTTGCCTTTCATACTGGCCAGACCATCGATGAAGTAGTTGGCTGTAGAACCGGTACCGACACCAACGATCATGCCTGATTCAACATACTCCAGAGCAGCTTCTGCTACCGCTTTTTTCAATTCATCCTGAGTCATTCAGGTTCTCCTTATTTCTGTTACTATCGCTCAATCCAGCAAACAAGCATAACCTGATCGCGCAGTTATATTCAAAGACCAATCATGAAATGTAAGCAGAATAGTAAACTGTCGTTGCCCGAGCGTTATTTACGCAAGGTGCTGACTGCACAGATTTATGATGTGGCCCGCGAAACACCGTTGGAAGTTGCGCAAAACCTCAGCAACCGACTAGGTAACCGGGTTCTGCTCAAGCGTGAAGATCTGCAACCCGTTTTCTCGTTCAAGCTGCGCGGCGCCTACAACAAAATGGCCAACCTGCCCGAAGCTGAGCTGGCGAAGGGTGTCGTTGCGGCATCAGCAGGGAATCATGCACAGGGTGTTGCGCTGTCGGCACAAAAACTGGGCGTCAAAGCGACTATCTTCATGCCGGAAACCACGCCCCATATAAAGGTGGCAGCTGTGCGCAGCTATGGCGCTACAGTCAAACTGGTCGGCGACAGCTACGATGATGCCTATCATGCAGCGGTTGAATTTTGTAACGAGCAGGGCAGCGCCTTCATCCATCCCTATGACGACCCGGATGTCATCGCAGGTCAGGGCACGATCGGTCTCGAGATACTCAAGCAGCATCCTTCTGCTCCTGACATGATTTTCGTGCCGATCGGTGGCGGTGGTCTAATTGCCGGCATAGCCGTTTACGTAAAAATGCTGTGCCCAAATATCCGCATCATCGGTGTCGAGCCCGACGATGCCGATGCCATGGATCGGTCGATAAAGGCGCAGCGCCGCATACGCCTCAAGGAAGTAGGCATCTTTGCCGACGGCGTAGCGGTTAAACAGGTAGGCTCAGAAACATTCAAGCTGGTGCGTGAATATGTCGATGAGATTGTCCTGGTCAGTACTGACCAGATATGTGCGGCGATCAAGGACATTTTCGAAGATACCCGCTCGATCATGGAACCGGCCGGTGCACTGGCAGTAGCCGGTATGAAAAAGTATGTTGATCAGAATAAGCCACAGGGCCTGGACCTGGTAGCCATCACATCGGGCGCCAATATGAATTTTGACCGCCTGCGGCATGTCTCAGAACGTGCCGAGATCGGTGAGCGGCGCGAGGCCATCATCGTCGTGACGATCCCCGAGCAGCCTGGCAGCTTTCGCACCTTCTGTTCCATCATAGGCAAGCGCGGTATCACGGAATTCAACTACCGCTATAGTTCGCCGGACCAGGCACACGTCTATGTCGGCCTGCAGGTTCAGGATGCAGATGAGTTGAGTGGGTTAATCGGTAAATTGCACGCCAAAGGATACGGTGCTATCGATATGACCGACAACGAAATGGCGAAATTGCATGTACGCCATCTGGTTGGTGGGCATGCGCCTGATGCCGTTAATGAACGTGTCTTTCGTTTTCGTTTCCCGGAACGCCCCGGTGCACTGCTGGAGTTTCTGAAAAAAATGGGCAAGTCCTGGAACATCAGCCTGTTTCACTACCGCAACCACGGTGCCGATTTTGGTCGTGTCCTGATCGGCATGCAGGTGCCGCCGGATGAGCGCAAGGCATTTACTGCGTTCCTGAAAGACCTGGGTTACAAGTATCGGGAAGAGACCGATAACCCGGCCTATAAATTGTTTTTGAGTTAATGGTAGAACGCGTAAAGTTTTTTTGTAGGAGCGGTCGCCGACCGCGAATCAATTCCTGAAATATTAAAAATTAAAGCACTAGGAGGAAAATATGACCCAAACCAAAATCCTGCTCGACGAATCGGAAATCCCCAAACAGTGGTACAACGTCGTCGCCGACATGCCCAACCCGCCAGCGCCACCACTGGGGCCTGATGGACAGCCAATCGGCCCCGAGGCACTGGCTGCCATTTTTCCTATGGCGTTGATTGAGCAGGAAGTCTCTGCTGAGCGATGGATCGACATTCCGGATGAGGTTCGCGAAATCTACCAGATGTGGCGTCCATCGCCGCTGTTCCGTGCCCACCGGCTGGAAAAGGTGCTGGGTACGCCGGCAAAGATCTACTACAAGAACGAAGGCGTCAGCCCGGCCGGATCGCACAAGCCCAATACAGCCGTCGCACAGGCCTATTACAACCGTGAGGCGGGCATCAAGCGCCTGTCGACGGAGACAGGCGCCGGCCAGTGGGGCTCATCGTTGGCTCTGGCCGGAAAGATGTTCGGCATCGATGTGCGTGTCTACATGGTCAAGGTCAGTTACGACCAGAAGCCGTTCCGTCGCTCGATGATGCAGACCTGGGGCGCCGAAGTTTTTGCAAGCCCGACTGATATGACCGAAGCCGGCCGTACGATCCTTGCCGGCGATCCTGATTCACCGGGTTCCCTGGGCATAGCCATCTCGGAGGCTGTCGAAGAGGCGGCTACTCGAGACGATACGAACTACGCTCTCGGATCGGTGCTTAACCATGTGCTGCTGCACCAGACGGTGATTGGCCAGGAGGCCAAGCTGCAGTTTGAAAAGGTCGGCGACTATCCCGATATGGTGTTTGCACCGTGCGGCGGCGGCTCGAATTTCGGCGGTGCGGCGTTCCCGTTTTTTGCCGACAAGGCGGCGGGAAAGGACGTCAGGCTGGTGGCCGTTGAGCCGTCTTCATGCCCGACCCTGACACGTGGCCACTATGCCTATGATTTCGGCGATACCATCGGTCTGACACCACTCATGCTGCAGTACACGCTGGGCCATGACTTCATCCCACCCGGCATCCACGCGGGTGGCCTACGCTATCACGGCGATTCCGCGCTGGTATCTCAGCTGTACAACGAAGGTCTGATCGAGGCGATTGCCGTGCCGCAGATTGCCACCTTCGAGGCCGGCGTCAAATTTGCCGGCGCTGAAGGCATCATCCCGGCGCCGGAGTCCAATCACGCCATACGTGCCGTCATCGATGAAGCACTGCGCTGCAAGGAAAGTGGCGAAGACAAGACCCTGTTCTTCAACCTGTCCGGCCATGGCCATTTCGACATGGGGTCCTATGACAAGTACTTCGCCGGTGAGCTGGTGGACTATGACTATCCGGCTGAGGCGATTGACCGGGCATTGCATAATCTGCCGAAGGTTGCGGGATAAATTTAAAAGATCCCTTCTCCCTCTGGGAGAAGGTTAGGATGAGGGCCCCTCACCCCAGCCCTCTCCCAAGGGGAGAGGGAGTTGTTCCGGCTAGCTTATCTCCAGCAACTCCACCTCAAACACCAGCGTCGCATTCGGTGGAATCACTCCACCGGCACCCTGTGAGCCATAGCCAAGCTGTGACGGAATCGTCAGCTTGCGCACCCCGCCGACATTCATCCCCGCAACGCCTTCATCCCAGCCACGGATGACCTGGCCGCCGCCCAGTGAGAAACGGAATGGGTCATTGCGGTCTTTGCTGGAGTCGAATTTAGTGCCGTCGGTCAGCCAGCCAGTGTAATGGACAGTGACATTGTGGCCGGACGCGGCTGTATCGCCTTCGCCTACTGTTATCTCTTCGTACTTGAGGCCTGAATCGGTAATCATTTCTGACATTTTTATGTTTCCTGATTATGAAAAACGCGCAGGATAGCATATCCCTGACCCGAATCTGTGGGTAGAATCCACCCCTGTTTTTGTAGGGGCGAAAGTTGTTGTGGGAGCGATGGTCCATCGCGATTATCGCCAGATTCAGACAAATCGCGATGGACCATCGCTCCCACGGACACCGTGAATTATTACCGATGCAACCCCCAGTGTCAGATTCCTTGCTCGACAAACTAAACCCCGAACAGCGCGCCGCTGTTACTCATGTATCCAGTCCATTGCTGGTACTGGCCGGTGCCGGCAGCGGCAAGACCGGTGTCATCACCCACAAGATTGCCTGGTTGATTCGTGAGCGCGGTATGCATCCGCGTCATATTACGGCCGTAACGTTCACCAACAAGGCAGCACGCGAAATGAGCAGCCGTGTACGCAGCATGTTGAAGAAAGGCGAATCACGCGGGCTCACAATCTCCACTTTTCATACACTTGGGCTTAACATCCTGCGAAAAGAACACGAGCATCTCGATTACAAACCGGGTTTCTCCATCCTCGATCAGCAGGATGGCATCAATATGGTGCGTGACCTGATGCGCACAGAACTGTCGCTAGAAAACGATCTTGCCACCCAGGTGCTGTACAGGATTTCCAGCTGGAAGAACGCGGGAATTCTGCCGGGGCAAGCAGTGGAAACAGAGGATGGCAATCCGATTATCAATGCCGCTTATCGTATCTATCCGGCTTATGAAAGACAGCTGCATGCCTGCAATGCCGTTGATCTCGATGACCTGATTCTCAAGCCTGTCGTACTGATGAAGCAGAACCCGGATGTGCTGCAGGCGTGGCGGGAACGTATTCATTACTTGCTCGTCGATGAGTATCAGGACACCAACACTTCGCAGTATGAACTGGTGAAAATGCTGGTCGGGGTACGCAATGGCCTCACGGCGGTCGGTGACGATGACCAATCCATCTATGCCTGGCGTGGCGCGCAGGTCGAGAACCTGTCGCAGTTGTCACGTGACTTTCATAGTCTGGAGGTCGTCAAGCTGGAACAGAACTATCGCTCCGTTGGTCGTATTCTCAAGGTGGCCAATGCTGTCATCGCCAACAATCCGCATGAACATGACAAGAAGCTCTGGAGCGCACTGGCCTACGGTGAGCCGATAGAAATAATCGAAGCCAAAGACGAAGAGCATGAGGCCCAGCGGGTGGTCTCGAGCCTGCTGCAGATAAAATTTAAAAATGGCGGCAAGTACGGAGACTTTGCCATCCTGTACCGCGGCAACCACCAGGCGCGCGTGTTCGAGAAAATACTGCGTGAACATCGCATCCCCTACTATTTAAGCGGTGGACTGTCATTCTTTGACCGTGCCGAAATCAAGGACATCATGGCCTATCTTCGTCTGGTCGCAAACCATGACGACGACAACGCCTTCCTGCGCATCGTCAACACACCGCGCAGGGGAATCGGGCCGGGTACACTGGAAAAACTCGGTCGCTATGCCGGAGAGAAAGGCATCAGTTTGTTCCGGGCTGCCTCGCATCTGGCCATCGATACCCAGGTGACCGGTGCGCAACTGGCCTCATTGAGGCAGTTTGTCCACTGGATTGAATCGACAGCAGATTCTGTTGGGTCCAGCAATATCACCGCTGCTGTGGAGGGCCTGCTCGACCAGGTCGGCTACTACGACTGGGTCCGCGCCAACAGTGAGGACGAACAGCAGTCCGACCGCCGTATACGCAACATCAAGGACCTGATCAGATGGCTGGAAAACTGTGGCGGCGAGGACCGGGACAAGAGCCTCGCTGACCGGGTTGCCGACCTGGTGCTGCAGGGCATACTCGAGCGCAGTGACGATGAGCAGGATGAGGACCAGGTCTCACTGATGACCATTCATGCTGCCAAGGGGCTGGAGTTTCCGCATGTGTTTATCGTCGGTGTCGAAGAGGAACTGCTGCCGCATCGCTCCAGTGTTGAAGAGGACAACGTCGAGGAAGAACGCCGTTTGTTTTATGTGGCGATGACGCGTGCCCGGACCAGTCTTGTATTGAGCATGGCGGCACGACGCCAGCGCTATGGCGAAACTGTAGAAATGCTGCCGAGCCGTTTCCTCGAAGAGATGCCGGAAGATGATGTGCTGTGGGAAGCGATCAATACGAAGGTCAGTGAGGAGAAGCGTATGTCACAGGGACAGGCTCACCTTGACCGTATAAAGGCGATGTTGGGCTAGTAAATCCCCTCTCCCCCTGGGAGAGGGCTAGGGTGAGGGATTGTTAATTCAAAGACTCTACCGCCTTCTCCGGCCTGTTTACCGTCACGGCAGTGAAGCTCAGCCGCTCACTGTCACGTATCACATCCAGGGTTATATTTTCACCCGGTTTTTTAGCGGTGATAATGAGCAGGGCATCTCTGCCGTTAATGATGTCCGTGCCATCTATGGCAACGATGATGTCGCCGGGCTCAAGGCCTGCTTCATGTGCGGGACTGTTGCGCACGATGCCTGTAACAATAACGCCGTCGAAAGATTTTAGATCCAGTGATTGAGCCAGTTTCTCGGTCAATGCATGGCCTTCAAAACCGATCCAGCCTCGTATGGTGTGTCCATGCTCGATCAACTGTTGCATAACATTGCGGGCCATGCTGGTTGGAATGGCGAAGCCGATGCCCTGTGAACCCCCGCTTTTCGAAAAGATCGCCGTGTTAATGCCTATCAGGTTCCCGTTGGCATCAATCAGTGCACCCCCCGAGTTGCCCGGATTGATGGCAGCATCTGTCTGGATGAAGTTTTCGAAGGTATTGATGCCCAGCTGATTGCGGCCGGTGGCGCTGACGATGCCCATGGTGACTGTCTGGCCAACCCCGAACGGATTGCCTATGGCAAGCACCACATCGCCGATTTCCAGTTTGCCTGAGTCGCCAATGTGGATCGTTGGCAGTTCTTCGAGATCAATCTTGAGCAGGGCGATGTCTGTTTCGCTGTCGGTGCCGATGACTTCGGCGCTTGCGGTACGCCCGTCCTTCAGTGATACCTGGATGGAATCCGCACCACTAATGACGTGGTGATTTGTCAGGACGTAGCCCTGCGGGCTGACAATGACGCCTGAACCCAGGCTGTTCTCTGTCTTTTTGCGGACCTGTGATCCGTTGATGACCCGATCACCGAAAAACTGCCGAAATAGCGGGTCGTTGAAGAAAGGGTGGCTGCGTACAGTTACCACTTTAGTGGTGTTGACGTTGACGACTGCCGGCGCAGCTGCCTTGACGGCATGCGAGTAGGAGACAGGGCCGCTCAAGGGCATGCCGGCATCGGCTGCCTGGATAAGCTGGACGTTTTTTTCACTATGTTCGGCGACTGGTGAGAAAAACAGTATCAGCGCTGTCGTGACCAGGACGGCAGTCAAGCCGTATAAAAGGTGGTTGATAGTGGGTCTTTTTACCATGTACGTGTTCTCGTTGTTTCCTTCAACTATATGGGGATAAAGCTGTGCAAACCAGACTTGTCCGAATAAGATTTTCTATAATACAATATTAGGATATTGTTATATAAGTGCGGATTAACATTTCTGACAAATTTCATGTTGGATTTGCTATACTCCGCACGTTTTTTTGTTCCGAGAAATTCAGTTTACCCCGTAAAGGGGGCAATTCAGAGGTAGGTCCATGAGCGATCAGAACATTGATAAAGGCAGGCGACGCATGCTGACCCTGGCGACTTCGGCCGTGGGTGCCGTCGGTGTCGGGTTTGCAGTTACGCCATTCGTGTTAAGCATGACGCCGAGTGCCAGAGCCAGAGCGGCCGGCGCACCCGTTGAAGTCGATATCAGCAAGCTGGAAGATGGTGTCTTGCTGACCGTTGAATGGCGCGGAAAGCCGGTCTGGATCGTCAAACGCACTCCGGCGATGATGGAAAGCCTGGTAGCAGTGAAAGATTTACTTTCCGATCCAGATTCCGACGTCGAAAGTCAGCAACCTGCTTTTGCGAAGAACATCGGACGCTCGCAGGATGCCCGCTCTGAGATCTCTGTTATGGTCGGTATCTGCACCCATCTCGGTTGTTCCCCACTGGAAAAATTTGCTGTAGGCCCTGGCAATGATATGGGGGATGACTGGTTAGGCGGCTATTTCTGCCCCTGCCATGGCTCCAAGTTTGATATGTCAGGCCGTGTATACAGTAACGTTCCGGCGCCGACCAACCTGGAAATCCCGCCGTTTAAATTTCTGACTGAGACACAGATCCTCATTGGTGTGGGTCCTGAGGAGGGTGTAGCGTAATGGAAAAGATCGTAGCCTGGATTGACGACCGCTTCCCGATGACGAAAGTCTGGGAAGAACACATGGCGAAATATTACGCGCCTAAGAATTTCAACTTCTGGTACTACTTCGGTTCGCTGGCCATTCTGATGCTGGTCATGCAGATCGTAACCGGTATCTTCCTGACCATGCACTACAAGCCGGATACCGAGCTGGCCTTTACCTCGGTCGAATACATCATGCGTGATGTGCCATGGGGCTGGCTGATACGCTATCTGCACGCTATCGGCGCATCGATGTTCTTCATCGTTGTCTATCTGCATATGTTCAGGGCCATGATATACGGCTCCTATCGCGGGCCACGCGAACTGATCTGGATCTTCGGCATGGTGATCTTCATCGCCCTGATGGCCGAATCCTTCATGGGCTACCTGCTGCCATGGGGCAATATGTCCTTCTGGGGCGCCCAGGTGATCATCTCATTGTTTGGTGCGATTCCTTACGTTGGCGACGGCCTGGTTGAGTGGCTGCGCGGCGACTTCGTGATTTCCGACGCGACCCTGAACCGCTTCTTCGCCTTCCACGTAGCCGCCGTACCGCTGGCACTGTGCCTGCTGGTATACCTGCACATCGTCGCCTTGCACAAAGTCGGTTCCAACAACCCGGATGGCATCGAGATCAAGGAAAACAAGGACGAAAACGGCATTCCGAAAGACGGCATCCCGTTCCACCCGTACTACACGGTCAAGGATATCGTTGGCGTTGTCGTCTTCCTGATGGTCTTCTCGGCGATTATATTCTTTGTGCCGGAACTGGATGGCTGGTTCCTTGAAAAGGACAACTTCACTCCGGCTGACCCATTGACTACACCACCGCATATTGTGCCGCTGTGGTATTTCACGCCGTATTACTCGATTCTGCGTGCGGTCACCTGGGAGTGGCTGCCGGGTGGCGCAAAGCTGTGGGGTGTCATCGCCATGGGTGCCTCACTGGTGATACTGTTCTTCCTGCCCTGGCTGGACAAGTCACCGGTGAAGTCCATTCGCTATCGCGGGCCGCTGTTCAAAGTAGCCCTGGCGATATTCATCGTGGCGTTCATCATGCTCGGCTGGCTCGGTACTCAGCCTGCTGAAGGCATCAACACACTGCTCGCCCAGATTGGCCTGTTTATCTACTTTGGCTTTTTCCTGCTGATGCCGATCTATACAAAAATGGACAAGACCAAGCCAGTTCCAGAGAGGTTGACCTAATGAAAAAACTGATCCTGATACTAAGCCTGGTAGCAAGCCCTGCATTTGCTGCCGGTGGCGGTGCCCATCTGGACGATGTCGATATAGACCTGAGCGACAAGGCATCATTACAGAGCGGCGCACGCATCTTTGTGAACTACTGTTTGTCCTGCCATAGCGCGAAATTCATGCGCTACAACAGAATGGCGGCAGATCTCGAGATTCCTGAGGAAGTGGTCGAAGAGAATCTGATGTTTACGACCGATCGTATCGGTGGACTGATGAAGACCACCATGCCACCGGAGGATGCCAAGAAGTGGTTTGGCAAGGCACCGCCCGATCTGTCCCTGATCGCCCGTTCGCGTGGACCGGAATGGCTGTACACCTATATGCGCAGTTTCTATCTGGATGACACATCACCATCCGGCTGGAACAATGTCTTGTTCGAGAAGGTTGCCATGCCGCATGTTCTGTACAATCTGCAGGGTGCACGCAATGCCGTTTTCAAGAAGGATGAGCACGGAGCCGAAGTGTTCGATCGTTACGAGATGGTTAAACCCGGAACGATGAACGAGGAAGAATTTGATGTTGCCATGCGGGATCTGACCAGCTTCCTGGTTTATGTCGGTGAACCTGCCAAGATGGTACGTTATAAACTGGGTATCTATGTATTGATCTTCCTGTTGATACTGCTGGTACCGGCATATCTGCTCAAGAAGGAATACTTCAAAGACGTTCATTAATAAATCTTTATCACTGTGATTCAGCACCGGGGGCGATACGCCCCCGTACGTGTTTTAGCACTGTAGTCCATTAATACACATCCGGGTTCATCCAGGAGCACGCAAAATGTCTACACCAACAAGAAAACCGATCATGACCCTGTACTCAGGCTATGACGATCCTTACAGCCATGCTTCGAGGATTGTCCTGTTCGAAAAGGACGTAGACTGTCATATCGAATACCTGAACCAGAGTGAAGCTCCCGAAGTGCTCGCAGATCTGAACCCCTACTACGAGACTCCAACACTCATTGATCGCGAGCTTGTTTTGTACAGCTCGACACTGATCAACGAGTATCTCGACGAACGTCTGCCGCATCCCCCGTTGATGCCTGTCGATCCGGTCAACCGGGCTCGCGCACGCTTGATGGTGCGCCGCGTGTATCGCGACTGGACACGACTGCTGCCGATTTGCACCGGAACGAATGCCAAAAAAGCCGTAGAAGCACGCCAGATCATCCGCGATGGCCTGACTGCACTGACGCCAGTATTCTCTGTTCAGTCATATTTGCTGGGTGAGGACTACTCACTGGTGGATTGCTACATGGCAGCATTACTTTGGCGCCTGCCGAGTGCCGGTATCGAACTGCCGAAACAGGCCAAACCTGTCATGCAATATGCACAGCGTCTGTTCAGCCGCACTGCATTCAAGGACAGCCTGAGTGAAATCGAGCGAGGACTGCGGGACAAGAAGACCGCATGACATCGACGCGCCCGTATCTGATCCGGGCGATCTATGACTGGGCCTGCGACAACAACCTGACACCGCATCTGCTGGTCGACGCCACAGGCGACAACGTCAGCGTGCCGGAAAACTTTGTCACGGACGGAGTGATTACACTCAACATCAGTCTCTCTTCTGTACGCGGTCTGGAACTCGGTGACGAGTGGGTGCTGTTTAGCGCCCGGTTTGCAGGCAGTGAAATGAATATTGAGGTCCCTGTCAAAGCTGTGCAGGCGATCTACGCGAAAGAGAACGGGCAGGGCATCTTCTTCCCGCAGGAAGATGGAGAGGACCCGGCGCCAGAAGATGGTGATCAGCCTCCGCAGAGCCCCACTAAATCTGAATCCAGCCGCCCAGCATTGAAAGTCATAAAATAAGTCTCATATTCAGAGACTCTCAAACTTCTTCACACCAAAACGAGAACAATATGGAGCAATACCGGGGTACAACCATCCTGTCTGTTCGCAGGGGCAAAACTGTGGTGATAGGTGGAGACGGCCAGGTATCACTCGGCAACACCATCATGAAAGGCAATGCGCGCAAAGTGCGGCGTCTTTACAAGGACAACGTGATAGCCGGTTTCGCTGGTGGTACGGCAGATGCATTCACTCTGTTCGAACGCTTTGAAGGCAAGCTGGAAAAACACCAGGGGCATCTGGTGCGTGCAGCCGTAGAGTTGGCCAAAGACTGGCGCACCGATCGAATGTTGCGTCGCCTGGAAGCACTGCTGGCGGTAGCGGACAGCGAAGCGTCGTTGATAATTTCCGGCAATGGCGATGTCATCGAGCCGGAAAGCGGCATCATGGCCATCGGTTCCGGCGGCGAATTTGCCCGTTCAGCGGCACGAGCCCTGTATGAGAATACAGATCTGGATGCACGCAGCATCGTAGAAAAGGGTCTCGGCATTGCTGCGGATGTGTGTATTTACACAAACACCAATCTAACCATAGAAACCCTGGAATACTGAGAATACTGATATGTCCAGCATGACTCCCCGTGAAATAGTCCAGGAACTCGATAAGCACATCGTCGGTCAGGCCGATGCCAAACGTTCGGTCGCAATAGCACTGCGCAACCGATGGCGTCGTGCCCAGGTCAATGACGAATCATTGCGAACTGAGATTACGCCCAAGAACATTCTGATGATCGGCCCGACGGGCGTCGGCAAAACCGAAATAGCGCGTCGTCTGGCGCGCCTCGCCAATGCCCCTTTCATCAAGGTCGAGGCCACAAAATTTACTGAAGTGGGCTACGTCGGCCGCGAGGTCGACTCGATTATCAAGGACCTGGTCGACATGTCGATCAAGATGACCCGTGATGCAGAAGTCGAGAAGGTCAGGCCACGCGCTCTGGACGCAGCAGAAGAACGCATCCTGGATATCCTGATTCCGCCAGCGCGCCAGACGACAGGGTTTGAGGATACAGCACCACGCGAAGATGGGGCAGCCCGCCAGGTGTTCCGCAAAAAGCTGCGTGAAGGCAAGCTGGAAGACCAGGAAATCGAGATTGAGATCAGCGGCAACCCGCAGGGTGTCGAAATATTCGGCCCTCCGGGCATGGAAGACCTGACCAGCCAGATCCAGGGCATGTTCCAGAACATGGGTACACAGCGTACCCAGACCCGCAAGGTGCGTATCCGCGATGCCATGAAAATCCTGACCGAGGAAGAAGCTGGAAAACTGGTCAATCAGGAAGACATCAAGCTGCGTGCAGTCGACCAGGTCGAGCAGAACGGCATCGTTTTTCTGGATGAGCTGGACAAGGTGGTCAGCAGCGCTGAGACCCGTGGCGCCGAAGTCTCACGTGAAGGTGTACAGCGCGATCTGCTGCCGCTGATAGAAGGCTCCACCGTCGCAACCAAGTACGGCATGGTCAAGACTGACCACATCCTGTTCATTGCCTCCGGTGCCTTTCATCTTGCCAAACCCTCGGATCTGATTCCCGAACTGCAGGGTCGTTTGCCAATACGCGTTGAACTCAATGCGCTGACAGCAGAAGACTTTGCCCGCATTCTGACCGAACCGGACGCCTCATTGACCGAACAGTACAGCGCCCTGATGAACGTCGAAGACCATGATTTGTCATACAGTGACGACGGCATCCAGCGCATTGCCGAAGTTGCCTTCCAGGTCAACGAACGCACTGAAAATATTGGCGCCCGCCGCCTGCATACCGTCATGGAGCGCCTGCTCGACACTGTATCTTTTGAAGCCGCCGATATGGGAGGAAAATCAACCGTGGTTGATGCGGCTTATGTTGATGAGCATATCGGGGCATTGGTCGAGAATGAAGACCTGGCGCGTTACATTCTCTAGGCGCTCAGATTAATCGCCGCGAGGGCGCGCCAAGGGCTACCACTTCTATTTGTTTATGAGGTGTGTTGTGGGAGGCGCGCCCTCGGTAACTGCTCCATGCGTTACTCTACCTCCTGCATCCATGCAGTCGTCGCGGCGATATTATCCATACCAGGTAGAAATCAGGGTAAGATTCAAGACTCAACCCGCAGACAGGACTGCACATGACCCTTACCAATAATTCCGCCAGAAACCGGGCAAAGATATTAAGCGAAGCACTGCCTTACATCCGGCAGTTTCGCAAGAAAACCATTGTCATCAAATATGGCGGCAATGCCATGGTTGATGAAAAGCTCAAGCAGGGCTTCGCGCGTGATGTCGTCCTGATGAAGCTTGTCGGCATCAACCCGGTCATCGTTCATGGCGGCGGGCCACAGATCAATGAGCTGCTCGAAAAGATTGGCAAGGAAAGCACTTTCATCAAGGGTATGCGGGTGACGGATCGGGAGACCATGGATGTCGTGGAAATGGTGCTCGGCGGGCTGGTCAACAAGCAGATCGTTTCACTGATCAATGAAAATGGCGGCAAGGCAGTTGGCCTGACAGGTAAGGACGGTGGGTTGATTCGTGCGAAAAAACTCAAGATATTTGAAGGTGACCCGGCACTGGAAGCGTCTGAAATCATCGACTATGGTCATGTCGGTGAAGTCGCGAGCATTGATCCTGAAATCGTTTCACTGCTTGAATCTAAAGAATTCATCCCGGTTATTGCCCCGATAGGTGTCGGAGATGACGGTTGCACTTATAACATCAACGCTGACATTGTCGCAGGTACACTGGCACGTACTTTAATGGCGGAAAAGCTGATCTTGCTGACTAACACCCCCGGTGTACTGGATAGTGATGGAGAAGTATTGACCGGACTCGATGCTAAACAGGTCGACAAACTAATCGATGAAGGTGTCTTAACAGGTGGTATGCTGCCGAAGATTGATTGCGCACTGGATGCGGTGAAATCCGGTGTCCGGTCTGCACACATCATCGATGGGCGTGTAGAGCACGCATTACTGCTGGAAGTCTTTACTGATGAAGGTGTTGGCACACTGATTAATCGATAACGTTCAGCAGGTTTTTACTCCGTGAGTGCCGACATCAACGTTAAACCGCTAACGGCCATCGCGGTAATTGCCTTCTTTCTTCTATTGCTCAGTGCAAGATTCTGGGCTTATGGAGAAAGCGTCTCAGTAACGGGCTTTTCCTATCTGCATAAACATCCATCCGGTGATACGGTTGTACTGTTTCAAAACGTGCTCTACCGTTTTAATGATGCAAACGAACTTCATAGTAAAACAGCCCTTTCTGACTTAGGTGTCCCGGCTGGCCAGATTACAGATTTCGCCTGGTTTAATAACGGTGATTTGCTTCTGCGGCGTGGTCAGCGTGAGGAAGGTCTGGCATTCAATCTCGATCGCTACCAACGCAAGCAAAATTCCACGCCGGCCAACTCAACTGACCCACAGGCAAGCCTCGTTCATTGCAGTAATGATTCAGGATTATGCCAGCCTTTTGCTGATCCGCCGTTGAATCTGAATGATGTGTTCGCACTGGAAATCGATACGGAAACGGACCGTGTCTTCGTAGCAGACACGAGTCGTCATAAGATCTACTTGTTATCAGCAGAGGGCAGGGAACTTGATCGCATAGATACCGGCTTGAAGTTCCCGAACCAGATCAGCTATGTTGATGGCATACTCTATGTTGCCAACACGAATCACCATCAAATTTCAGGTTACCAGGTTACGGGAGACCGCTTCAGCCGCGAGGCAGAAGTGATTAGTGTCACACCTGAAGATGCAGTTGTGGCCAGGCAGACATGGCCTGCTGCATTTTTATTCGTCGATGAAATGCTCTGGGTTATCAATGCCACGAACAGGATGAATCAGGGCGGCATCTACCTTTTTGATGTGGCAAACGACTATGGCTACTCGCAGCAGGTCATGCTGGGTGAAGACGCTGATCCCATCACCATGATCAGGCATGGTGACAGAATCCTGGTCAGTGACTTCAGTCATGATCGCATCTATGAGCTTGATATTGATGGCGGGCAGACAGGTGAATTTTTCCCTCAGTGGCTACGTGATGATGTCATGCAGGTGAGGGCAGAAAGGGAGCGCTATCAGCAGCTTACAACAGCGTTAACGGGCCTGTTCATCGCGAGCCTTGCTGCTGGATTCGGATATGCCCTGTACAGACAGTTCGGAAGTGCTGGTGAACATCGTAATCTTCATGAACCGCTCAGAGCGTCGCTGATAAATATCAACGATCCGGATATTTTGTGGATTGAGCCTGACAGGAAAACACGGCGCGCTCTCTATACCTTGCCGGTGATTATGGCGATGTTGGTTTCCGGTATGTTGCTGCTGCGTGCCTATACGGGTGAAGCTCCAGGCAGGATTGATATGCTGGCGATGGCATCAGTGGCAGCCATTGCAGTGATCCTGTTTACGGCACTATATGCCAGCCTGAAAAAACGTATCGGCGTGCTGGGTGAAAGCCTGATATTGATGGACCGCAAGGCTCGCTACAGTGCGGGCTCAGGCAATGAAATCCAGTACTCTGATGCAGCCATTCTGATAGGTGAACACTTCGTTATGCTGGGCGCGCAGCCCAGGATTTTTCCCACTGATCAGATGATGAAGCATGTCTACCCGTTGCTGCAGTCAGCTGAGTACATCACCCCTGGTAAGATGCAGGGGTTGTTGATGAGGCGCAGTAAAACAGTTCTCTATGCAATCATTGCAATATTCGTCGCATTGATTGGGGTGCTTGTGTACCTGCTATTCTGATCAGTCCTTCTATTTCTGCACAGCCTGTTCATTCCATTGGCACTTAGGTAGCGGGAATGTCCGATCAATAACAAGTTCCCAACGGCTGGACGTCGGGTTCTCGTGTTGCGCGGCGAGCACGTAGCCGGTGCATGGGGCCACCTCGAAGTCGACGGTTTTCGGCGAGTTGTTAGGTGATGCTACGCGTGATGAACGGAGCTTCAATACATGTTTGCCAGGGTCGACATACTTGAGGGCATTGGTCGTCGACTTGCCATCTACCGAAATGATGATGACTGGAACACGGTACTGGACGACATTGCGTTTATAGCGACCGTCCAGGGTGGATTGTGTTGAAGCACAGGATGCCAGTGCCAGCAGGGACATCAGCATGCCGATCAGTACAATTGTTGGTTTCATGATTTCCTCGTTAAAATTCTCGATGCAGTTTTGCCTTATACAGCAGACTGGTCGCCAGTTCCTCTACTGACATGCTACTGGAGTCCAGACTGGGAATGTTTTCCTGGCGGTAAATCAGTTCAACCTGCTGTACCTCCCGCCGGCATTGTTCAATCGATGCATAGTGGCTGTCGGGGCGGCGTGCCTGTCGGATGCGATGCAGGCTTGCCGGGTCGATGCTGAGGCCATACAACCTGTTTCGATGAGCCTGCAACGCATCCGGCAGCCGGGGATACTCCAGATCTTCCTCGACCAGAGGATAGTTGGCCGCCCGGATACTGAACTGCATGGCGAGATACAGGCAGGTAGGTGTCTTGCCTGAACGTGATACACCAATAAGTATGATGTCCGCATCCTCGTAATCGCGTGTGCGCAGGCCATCATCTACGTTGAGCGTGAAGTTGAGTGCATCCATGCGCTTGAGATACCGGCCCAGATCGGCCATGCCGTGCACCTGGCCGGCTATCGGTGAGGCCTTCTGGTGCAATGCGTCCTGCAGAGGTGACAGGTAGGTGGCGAAGAAGTCGAACACGAAATAGTCTTCGCCTGTAAGGCGCTTGCGGAGCTTGGGATCTGTCAGGGTGCTGAAGACGACAGGTCGCAGACCGGAATTCTCACGGGACTGGCGTATCGTTTCTATGGCCTTATCAAGCCGGCTGTCAGTATCGACAAAAGGCAGTGATGTGAAGTGATAAGCGTGATCACGGAACTGGGACAGCAGACTGCGGCCTATAGCTTCTACACTGATGCCGGTCCGGTCGGATAGAAAAAAGATATTATGGAAGCTCTGATCAATCCGCTTTTTATCCTTATCTTTGTCTGCCAAATCCACCGCCTCCGGGTGTTTTGATCAGGAATCGGCCTTCGTCGGGCATCTCTATGGTTGCGCTGGCCGTTAACTGATGCTGCTTGCCTTCCGGCTCAATATACCAGTTTTCACCCGCTTGCCCGTCATCGCCGCCGAACAGGCCGAAAGGTCGCGTTTCACGCCGGTTTGACAGGATGGACACCTGCATGGGCTTCAGAAAGCGCAGACAGCGCTCAAGCCCATTGCCACCCGTGTGCTGGCCGCTGCCGCCGCTGTGTTTGCGTATGCGGAAGTACTCAAGCCGCACGGGGAACCGCTGTTCAAGAATCTCGGGATCTGTCAGTCGTGAATTGGTCATGTGGCACTGGACCGCACTCGCACCGGTATTGTCCCGACCTGCACCATAACCTCCGCCCAGGGTCTCGTAATACTGGTATTGCCCATCGCCGAAGGTAAGGTTATTCATGGTGCCCTGTGATGCCGCCATGACGCCGAGTGCGCCGAACAGGCAGTCAACGATCACCTGTGATGTCTCCACGTTGCCTGCGACGACTGCAGCCGGGTACTCGGGGCTGATCATCGATCTGGCCGGGATGTTCAGTTTGAGTGGCCGCATGCAGCCTTCATTGAGCGGGATATCCTTATCGACCATGCAGCGGAAGACATAGAGCACTGCTGCCCGGCAGATCGATGCCGGTGCATTGAAATTGCTGTCGCTTTGCCCGGACGTTCCACTGAAGTCAATCGACGCTGCGCGCTGTTTGCGATCGATGCGAATATCGACTCTAATCTCGGCGCCGTTATCCATCTGACAGGAATGACTTCCGTCAGACAGCGTATCGATCGCAGCACGTACCGCCTGTTCCGCGTTATCCTGAACGTGTTGCATGTAGGCCAGCACGGTTGCCTCACCAAATTCATCAATCAGGACATGCAGTTCCCGCGCCCCCTGCGTATTGGCAGCGAGTTGTGCCTGCAGGTCAGCAATATTCTGCTGCGGCTTGCGCGCTGGCCAGTCGCCTGACGTCAGGGTATTCCGCAATGTCTGCTCATCAAGAACGCAGTTGCGTACCAGGCGCAGGTTATCGAACAGGATGCCTTCTTCATCGATACGATGGCTGCCAGATGGCATGGAACCCGGACTAATGCCACCGATGTCGGCGTGGTGTCCACGTGACGCGACGAAGAACAGCAAACATTCATCCTGATCATCAAACACCGGGGTCACCGCCGTTATGTCCGGCAGATGCGTGCCGCCCTGATACGGGTTGTTCAATACGTAGGCATCACCGGCGCGTATGTCATCACCGTGTTTGGCTATTACTGCCCGGACTGAATCAGACATTGAGCCGAGATGCACCGGTACATGCGGCGCATTGGCGATCAGGTTGCCTGTCGGATCGAACAGTGCACACGAGAAATCCAGTCGCTCCTTGATGTTGACCGAATGGCTGGTGCGCGCCAGTGCAAAGCCCATCTGTTCCGCGATGCTCATGAAGCGTCGGTTGAAAATTTCCAGTTTGACTGGATGGGGTTCTTCAATCCCGGCAGTGGATTGCAGCTTTTTGCGCGTTTCAATGCGTGTAAGCGTAAGCGAAAGATCCGTCTCAACGATAGCCTGCCAGCCGGCTTCGATAACCAGGGTTGCCGTCTTCTCAGTGATTATGGCCGGCCCGGTTATACGTGCGCCCTGTGCAAGGGTGTCACGGGATAAAATCAGGGCATCATGCAGCAGACCACCGCTGTAGAACTGAACGGATTTTTGCTCCTCATTGATGCATACCTGCTGTGCTGCTTCCGCATGATGATGGTCATGTTGAACTGACACGGTGACACGCAGGCTTTCAATGATGATTTCGCAGTCCTCGTCAGCAAAGCCAAACTGCTGTCTGTGCAAGTCGTGAAACTGCTCCTCGAGCAGTTCTGTGTCTGTGCTGTAATCTACTTCCAGTGTCGTGTCGCTGCCCTGGTAACGCAGGAAGATCCGTCCTTCATTGCTAGTGGTTTTTGTATCAGCTCCCTGTTCTGTCAATGCGTTTATGCCTGACTTCACTAATGCATCGTAATGCTGACTTAACAGCCCACTGCTTTGGGCCTCCAGTGCACGTCCAATGGCCGTTTCATGCATGCTGGTCACCGCAGCCAGTCCGATCCCGTAGGCGGACAGCACTCCGGACAGGGGGTGGCAGTAGATTCTTTTTATACCCAGTGCATCAGCAACCAGGCAGGCATGCTGGCCACCGGCACCACCGAAACTGCACAGGGTATAGCCGCTGATATCATAGCCGCGCTGCACCGAGATCTGCTTGATGGCCTGGGCCATGTTCTCGACTGCAATGGTCAGAAAACCTTCGGCAATGGTTTCCAGATTTTGATGCTCTGCCAGTGGATCGATAATGCTGAGCATTTGCCTGAACTTCTGTTCGACAGCCGATGCATCGAGCGGTTCATCACCTTCGGGTCCGAACACGGCAGGAAACTGCTCCGGCTGTAATTTACCCAGCATGACATTGCAGTCCGTGACTGTCAGTGGACCGTTCTGTCGGTAGCAGGCTGGGCCCGGTTCGGCGCCTGCGGAGTCGGGTCCGACCTGGAAGCGCTGATCGGCAAAATGCAGAATTGATCCACCGCCCGCGGCCACAGTATGAATTTTCATCATCGGTACCCGCAGTAGAATGCCCGCAACCTCGCTGACGGTTTCATGTTCGTACTCACCGGCGTAATGCCAGACATCCGTCGAGGTGCCCCCCATATCGAAGCCGATGAGCCGGTCGTAACCCGCGGCAAGCGCTGTTTCAATACCACCAACGACACCACCGGCGGGGCCGGATAGTATGCTGTCCCGGCCCTGAAAGGCGCTGGCGTGACACAGCCCCCCGTTCGATTGCATGAACAGCAGTGGAATATCGCCAAGCTCATTCTGCACCTGGTTCACATAACGGCGCAGTACCGGTGATAGATATGCATCGACTACCGTCGTATCGCCACGACTGATCAGGCGCGGCAATGGGCTGGATTCGCTGGATAACGAGACCTGCTCGAAACCGCATTCGCGGGCAATTCTGCCAAGTGCCTGTTCATGCGCAGGGCTGTGATAAGCATGCATAAGAACGATGGCAATCGAGCGGTAGCCGGCGTCGTGCAAAGCCGTAAACGTCAGGCGGCAAGCCTCTTCATCCAGCGGCTGCAGTACTTCACCGCTAGCGCTCATACGCTCTGGTATTTCGACGACTTCGCTGTACAACGGCTCGGGCAGCTGCACATCGAGTGCAAAGATGTCAGGCCGGTTCTGATAGCCGATACGCAGCGCATCGCCGAAACCTTTGGTGATGGCGAGCACGGTAGGTTCCCCCTTGCGTTCCAGCAGGGCATTGGTAGCAACGGTAGTTCCCATTTTGACGGCACTGACTTGTTCCGCAGAAATCGCATCGGTGCTGGTAAGGTTCAGGATATGCCGGATACCGGCGATGGCGGCATCCCTGTACTGGCGTGGATTGTCTGACAGCAGTTTGTGGCTGTGCAGTTGACCATCGAGGTCGCGCGCCACGACATCCGTGAAGGTGCCGCCGCGGTCCACCCAAAATTCCCAGCCTGATGGGGTAATCATTGCAGTGTCCAATTATTAATATTCTGTTGTTTAGCTATGCCGTTCTTGTTGGGTCATGGCAGAAACCGGGTATTTCTTCCGGAAGCCGCCGTGAATACGTCCATGGTCACTCCCGGCGTCCTGCCTCCCGTGACACTTGCACATCCCTGTGCGGCGTAGGCTAACCTCGGCATCTGCCGCACAGGGATGTGCAAATGCCGCGATTGCAGGGATGCAATGTAGCGGCCATGCCTCCGACACTTCCTCCAGAAACACCCAATTCCTGCCACTTAGTACATTACTGTTGTTGTGTGATTTTGTTGTAGTACAAGAAACGTTCCGCGAATCCATCGGGGAATGGGGTGCTGTACGCAGGGGTGTTGTCCGCATGGATGCGGACATGGAGCTTACATGGATGTATTCACAGCGACCCCGGAGGACAGTGCCCCGTTGCCCGGTGGATCTCCACATCTCAAATTATCCCACGCTCGTGTCTTGTTATTTTCCTTCTTCATGCAATGACTGACACTTGATGCAACGCTTTGCCATTGGATACGCATCGAGTCGTGCCTTCGCAATCGGCTCTTCACAGTCTATGCAGGTGCCGTATTCGCCGCTTTCAATCCGCTCCAGCGCCATCTCGAGATCTTTCATGTCGTGCAGGTGCATTTTTAGCATGCCTCGATTGACCTGTGACAGCGCCACGCTCATCGATTCCGCCTGTGCATCGTGAACCTTGCCGGCCAGGGATATAGATTCATCAGTGCCTTCCTTGACCAGCTTGTCGTGGATCTCCTGCTCTAGTTCTTCCTTGTAGGCGAGCAGACGCTGGCGGT
>Ga0209013_10001145_pt1 | contig 24503 bp, 21 predicted proteins | sample Cruoilmetagenom2_FD_187291 | JGI IMG/M metagenome (GOLD analysis project Ga0209013, IMG submission 187291) | Oil polluted marine microbial communities from Coal Oil Point, Santa Barbara, California, USA - Sample 2 (SPAdes) (version 2) | ecosystem: Environmental > Aquatic > Marine > Oil seeps ... | reverse complement strand
CATCTTCGGCCGCGTGGATTAGTTGGATCTAAGGTTGCGCTTGAACTCGTCGCCTGCCGTCAATTCGCCGGCGGGGCGTTGCGAAACGGAGCTCAACGGCGCACGACGTCTACGCGGCAACGATTGCGCGCCCGGGTTTGCCTTGGCGTGCGCTTCGAGATCGTTGAGCAAGATTTCCAGCAACGGTGCGGCCACTTGCGAGGAATGAAGGCGCCTTGCCCACGGTTCACGCACCGATCCCGTTCCCACGACGACGACGTAGGAATAGGCGGCGCCGTTCGTAAATTGTAGACCGCCCGCAATCCATGCATCGACTGTCGCGTTGGGATCCTCGGTAACTTGCGTACCTGTCTTGGCAAAATGCAGTCGGAGGCCTTTACGTCGAGTTGCGCACCAAGCGTGTAGGCTCTTAAGCGTACCGACCGCCCGTCCGCCGGCCCGGTAGCAAAGCGGAGCCTGAAGCAAGGACTTCAGAAGCGCCCGCCCGCTCCGATTGATTATTTTGTCGGGGATGATTTGACCGTCGCCCCCGCGTGCTGCCTGAGCCGCGCCCTCTAAGCGCGTGTAGTCGTACGTCTTCACCAGAGACGGCAGCGGTACTTTTGCCTTGCCCCGCCCGGTAAGGCTAGCGAGCACCGTTCCAGCTAATTGATGCACGCGCCGCGGTGCCGCTGCGACCTGGCCTAATACCACCGCAGTCGACGGCGGTGTTCCTTCTCCCATGGCGTTGGGCGGCGGCATGGTGAAGCCCAGTTGATCAATGAGCTTGCCCACGCTCCTCTGCCCCACGCGTGCGGTACGGCGCAGCAGAGGCTCGTTCAGCGAACAAGCAAATGAAACGATCGCCTTGCGCCCGTACTTCTCCGATCCTCGCCGGCACGTCTCAAGACCGCGGGCAGGCGCCTTTGTATCCACGTAGAGGGATCCGATTGAGTCGCGCCGCGTGTTGGCAATGGCGATCGCAGCAATGATCTTTCCAGTGGAGGCCACCATGCGGCTTTCGCGTGTGGCATCGTAAAATCCCTTGGCAGTATTGCGCGCAAACGGTGAGCCGAAATAGGCCGCGGTCTCGCCGGCTTCGAAGTAGCGCACAATCTCGCCGGACGCATTGGCTGCAGCCACGATTACGCTTGGACTTTTCCTGTCTTGTGTGACTTTGCCAGGGTCGAGCGTGTAACCAATATCGATTCTATCGGCCCATTTCTTATCGAGTTCGGCGAGGCGGACTGCTGTCTTGTGCCTAAACGCGAGATTATCGCCTGCCGCAAATGTCGTTGTCACGCCACGCACATGGTCCCGCCAGGCAAATCCATAGGATTGCTTCATCTCCTCGCGAATACCGTACTTGGCCGACGGCATCAGAGCATTTGCGCGGATGATTGGATTGGCTTGCGCACGTTGCGCAAGTGCCGGGACGTGCCGGTCGAGTGCCTCTTGCAGTTTGGGACGGACTTTGGGGTCAGGTGGGCCACCGGCCAGCGCAATGAGGTCAAATACAACCTCCCTTTGCAGCGCCTCGTCCGCGATTAGCTGCTGGGCGCAAGTCCGACCGCGCACCTCCGTCAGATAACGCCAGCGGTCGAGCCGCACTTCGTTAAGCCGCTCACTGCCCTCAAGCAAGATAATTGGGCGTTTCACCGCGGAGGCCAGCACAAACTGTTCCGCGATACTCAAGTCCTTAGCTTCCTTGCCGAAGACGATGCGGCTCGTCATCTCAATGCCATGCAGTGGGTCGCCGCCGGTCCGTTGGGCTAGCCACAGGTGGTTGGCAGCCCATTGCTTCAAGCCCGTCTGGTCGCCGCCTCGCGTCAATTCGTGGTAGACGACGGGCGCCAGCCACCATTCACCAAACTTGCGCTTGAGCTTGACCAAACCGCCTTCGCCTAAATGCGGCGGCGTTTTGTAGATCACGCGCACGAATTGCATCGCGAGCGTTGATCCGCCGACTCCGAAATTCGGCTTCCTAGAGGCGATCGAGCGGCGTAGGGCTGAAATTGGAATCTTAAGCACACCCGCGAGATCGATTCCAAAGGGGTTCAGCAGGCCACCGACGTTGCGGTCCTCGTGCAATACGAGGCAACGCCAGTAATACTCGGGCACCTCGCGAACAGGGATCGACTTGTGGTCGGGATTGGCGATGTAGTTGCCGAGTTCAATTGTCTCTCCGGTGTAGTTCACGTCTCGAAGGCTATCGAGGCGAGGATCAAAGGTGCCGACAAAATTGCCTTCGGCGTCGTATATGGCGGTTGCAAGCCAGCGCTCTGCGTCATAACGCAGTTTTTCGCCAAGCGTGTAGTGACCGACCAGACCGCGTACCGGGGCAACGACGTAGACAAGCGCAATCGCAAAGAGAACATAAAAGAGTGCGGCACTCGTGAAATAGCGCAAAGGCCCCAGCCGGGGATTGAAAGCCACCCAGTCGAGAAGCACTTGGAGGACGCGGAACGGCAAGAGCACGAGAAGCTCTAGCGCGCGCGTAAGCACACGAAAAACGGCTAACATCTGGGCCGAAAGCTATGGATACCGGCGCAAGCGCGCCTTCATAGTTTAGCTTGTAGCCAACCATTATGGCGGTTTTGGTGCTTCCAAAGCATCGCCCTGATTGGCAGCGCTACGTACTGGTGGTCGCGCTTTAGAACGTTTGCAACAGGACGAACAAGCCTACTCCGACCGCTGGCCCTAAAACACTTGCCAGGATCAACATCATGAATGATTTCCCTACCATGACACTCTAACCCCGCTTTACACGATGCTCGATAAGCTGCGGAGCACCCCCATGCCCTGACGCGCAGCTGTCAACGAAGACCCTCAGCAAAATTCCGATGACCACAGAAATTTACATGAGAAAAAGGCTATTGACACCCGGGAACCGGGGTGGAGAAGGAATTCTGAGTTCGCATTCGCAAAGCGGCTGGGAATAAGTGGGGCACGCACGGAAAGAACCTGTGCGAAAAAGTTAAACTCATTAAGCGCCTTAGGCAAACCTCTAACGTGCGCACAATGCTATGCGCTGTCAAAGTTGATAGAGCGAATTTTCGCTATAACAAGCTGTGAATACGTGGCCAGAGGGCACCAATCTCGTTGGGAAAAACGGTTTTTACCGCACATCGAACAGCCGCAACTGATGCTGGTCCTGCCCCTTTGTTTCATGGGCCAGCTGCTCGATGCGGTCGAACGGCACCTGCTCGGCCATGATCAGTGAGCGCTGGGCTTTCATCGGTCGAACTAGCCCTTCCTGCACGAGGTGGAATTCGCCAACCGTTTGGCCTGGAAGCACGGCGGCGGGATCCAAACCGGACTCGCTCTGGAACGCGGCTTTGAGCTTGCGAAGCGCAGTGTCTTCTCGCACACGACCGATGAACCAGCTCGTGATCTGGTCACGACTCTTGTAATCGAGATCTCCGGGAGATTGGGTCGCGAGCATCATGCCGAGACCCGCAGAGCGAGCTCTTTTGAGTAAGCTCTGCAGCGGCTCGGCCGTGGCGGGCTTGGCGTTGGAGGGAATATAGAGATCTGCCTCGTCGAACATGACGACCGCCTGCAGCTCGTCGTTGGGGTTGCGCTGACAGAAACGCAGTGCCTCCGAGAGGAACTGCGAGACCCAGAAGAGAATGTTTTCGTTATCGCCCAGGAAGCCTGTGTAAATGATCGATAGCCGCGTACGGCCATCGCGGGAATAGGGGCCCAAGCCCAGAAGCGACTCCATTCTCAAAGATTCACCGCCCGCCTCAAACAGTGCCGCATTACGAAAGCGCAGGCTGTCGAGCTGAGCCACGAGATCGCGACGGAGTTTGCCGGAGGGGTCCATGCGCTGTGTCAGATCGGACAGCTCAGGGTCCTCGTCCTCTAAGAGGTGGATGAGGTCGGTAAGCGTCACTTCGCGGCTGTATCGCGATCCCAGGATGCGCAATGCAACAGATAGCGTGCCCGACTGCTTCTGGTGCGTGGCTGAGTTCTTCAGGTGCAGCATCTCGCCGAGCGCCGCGGAGGAGAGATTGGCTAGAAGTTGTTGCTCGTGATCGGGAAGCTCGTTGATCCCATTGGGTAGCAGCGTAATTGAGATCGGGCGCCCGGAGGCTCGTCCTGGAGTGAAGACGGCGACATCGATTGCGTCGGCAAGTTTTTCGCGCTCACCGCTGCGCTCGGCGAACTCCTCATTGTTTGCACGCCAAACGTCGGGGTTGGCGTAGCTGCACAAATCGCCCTTACGATCGATGAGCACCGCTGGGATGCCGCGCAATAAGAGTTGCTCAATGAGGCTTAGAGCGAGCGTCGTTTTACCAGAGCCAGAGCCGCCGAGCACCGCTGCATGCCGCTTAAGCACATCCGTGTTGAGGGTAATCGGTCTTGGCGCGTCGGCCAGCTCGCGACCAGCGAAGATGCTCGATCCGTTGCTGCCATTTTCATCTAGGATCACAGACAGCGGCAGCTCGTCATCGTCGGACAGCGCCGTATCGGTACTTCCGCTGATCGGCGAGGGGGTCGGCTCGCTCGTGCCGGGTAGCTCATATACGGCAAGGCCGTTTGCTCCATTGGTTGCTCCGTTCTTCGCAAGGCCGCTTTCGGCTTTTGGAGCACTGGCAGTAGACGCGGGAAGCGGCCGACCGAGCAGATCTAGACGCAGAAGCTGAATCATAGACACGAGGTTCGAAAGGAGTTTTGCGTTTGCAAACCACTCGTCAAAGCCCGGGTCGTTGCGATGATGGGTATGGAATTCGCGCACCATCATCATGCGTTCCCACTCCGGAATTGGCACGAGCACCTGACGGCCGCCGGCATCACGGAACTTACGGAAAGCCTGCGCAGTCTGGTTTTTGCGGTTGGGCGGGAAGTCGCTTGCCCGCAGCATGAAGCTAGTTTTGCCCCCCATGGCTGGCAGAACCTTGTCGAGCTGCCGCTTTAGACCGCCACCCTGTGTCGGGCGGTTACACAAAAACACGCGCGCCTCCGCCGTTAGCCCGTTTCGGTGCTGAATGTTGAGGTCGAGAGCGGGTAAATCATCGGTCAATACGAGACGCTCGACGTTGAGTTCAACGTCGCCGGTCCACTCTTCCTTAGCAAGCGTGAGGGCCGCGGCCAGGATGTCGAGAAGCTCGCTGTCGTCTACGGGTATTTCCGCTTCTGAGCCACTTTGGAAATGCGCCCACATCTCCCGATAGTCGACGTTGATTGGCACGTTAGATGTCGTCTCAGTCGAAAGACCGAGACCTAGAGCGGCAGCGAGCTTGGATACGAACCCGTTCTTCTCATTGTCGCTCTTGTCAGTTTCCGACGGCGCAGGAGCTGTGTTGATCTGCAAACGGTTATGCGCATGTTCTAAGAGGCGCCGCGTCGAGAGGCCGCCGAATTCGTCGAAGAACTCCGGTCCAAAATAAGCAGACGGGTCGGTAAAACTTGCGCCCGCTTCGCCGTTTTCCGCAAGGTGAGTTAGGCGCTTGGCGATGATTAAGCGTGCTTCCTCTGGCGTGCGGCTTTCCAGCAGCGCGACGGGGCCGGCTTTTTCGATGCGATCGATATAGGATTGGGCGAGCACGCCGCGCACCTGCCCGTAAAAGTCTTCCAAGCAGGAGATGATCAGAACGGCGTTGGTGAGCCGGTTGGCGATTTGGATCAGGTCGCGCACGGCTCGCTGAAAGCGTTCTTCGGCGTCGTCAAAGAAACGCAGGTCTTCCACCTGGTCGACGCAAAAGACGAGCGCGGCACGGTCGACTATCCACATGAGGGAGCCGAGGGCGGCAATGATCTCGAAAGCGCGGTCCTCGCCCGTATTGGGATCGAGCGCCGCCACGGCCCGGTGGGCAAGATCGGTCAGCGGCTGGCCGTGTAGGTACTGACGGACGCGCTGGTCGATACGTGGGTCGCGGCGTTCCAAGTAAAGCAGGGCGCGCACGACGTTGATGTCAATTTCTTGCGTCACGTATTGTGGGCTAGAGACGATCTCGTCGGCAAGCTTCAAGACGAGATTCGCGAGCTTCGTGTCATCGAGGTTTGCATCACGCAGCGCCGCCAAGTCTTTTGACGAAGTGACGGCAGCGTCCAATAGAAGCCGACTGGTGAGCCGCGCTAGCCCACTTTCGCCAGAAGTGTCGGGGTCGTATGGTTTTTCCAGCGAGTGGACAAGCCGGCGCAAATAGTAGTCGGCGTAGTTGGCGACGTCGGGCGTCATCTGCGCATAGCCAAAGTAAGCAGTGCCACTGCGATGGGCTGCGGTACGCAGTGCGCGGATGAGGTGCGTCTTGCCCGCGCCTGACTGCCCATGAAATAGAAGGATACGGTCCTGTGTGCCTGAGCCGCACCCCTGCGTAATACTCGAAAGCAAGTCGCGAAACTTTGATCGAGCCTTGGCGTGCACCTCGGCCACGTCGACGGGGTCAGCCCGCCAAATATCGTCCTCCCAAGTGATGGAGTGTTCGAAGGCTGCAAACAGCCTCTCAGGAGCTTCTTGCTGCTCTATCAATCGACAGTCCTCAACGTCCTAATCGTCAACGCGCACGAAATGCCAAACAGTGTTCTTGTAAGAGATCGCGGAATCCTCAAATTCCTGAAGGTCTTGCTTGTTCTTGAGGTCGGCGCTAGCCAGCATGACCTGGCCCGCCCTATGGGCACCGGCCAGCATGTCCTTAAACACAATCTCAGAAAGCCCCCACTCGGGATGCGACGAGCGAATCGCCTGCCAAACTTGAGAGATAAACGCCTTGCGGCTCCCCGGCCAGCCCTGTGCATGTGACCGTGCCGCCGTGAGCACGCCTGCGGAGAATTGCGCGAGACCTGGACGTTTCACCGTCTTTGGTGCAGATCGGCCAGCATCATTTCGGACAGCAGCGGGGACGCGCTCAGGGCTCGGTTTGGTCCGCGCCTGTTCCTCTAGCGCCCCGGTTGCAAGCCTCCTGAGGAGCGCCAAACGCAGCATCTCTACGTCTGCGCGTGTAGCATTTACCTGCTCGGCGCTGAGCATCGAGACTAGGCGCGTGTCTGTGTTGATCTCGCGCGGTTTGTGCAAGAGCTGACCGGCGAGAACGCGGCCTGCCTTGGCCGAGAGTGCTGAGCCGCGATTGAGGCCATTCTTGACGTCGTCGCCGAATGCGCGCTCTAGCGCGAGAATGGCTAGTGCGGCCCTGAGCTTCGATGGTGACAGCGCGTGGCGAAGATTAAGACCGAATGCGCTTTGTACGATAAGGGCGCTGAGTCCTTCTGGTCGTGTCAGCGCCTTGCGAAGGTTTGGCTTTGCGGCATCGACGCCCAGCACCTTCGCGACGAGCCAAATATCGCGTTGCTCGCTCCAGGCTCGCGCGTGCGATTCCTTCTCTCGGAGAAAGCGTGCTGTCGCCTGGGCCCCTGCTTCGGTTGCCCGGTAGCGGCTGCGATCGTTGCGGACCAGATCTGCAGATAGGAGACGGGTCAACTCGGTGCCGATTGTGCAGCGCAATTCAGCCGGCGACAGCTTACTCGAAACAAACGGGCCGATGTCGCGCACCAGCTGTGCCCGAGTGGCGCCGCCGGCACACGCAATGCGTGCAAGCAGGAGGTTGCCTAGAGCGCCTGGTTTCGCGCGATTAGCCGCTTGAGGCAGCGCGTCCGTTCTCAGGGCGGACATGCAACGCGTCTCCTCATGAGATTAGCGTGAGCCGTACGCGCGAATCACCAGCCTATGGACGCGGATTGTGTGTGAGTTGTCTCTGACTTCCAAGTGCCGCTGGGCATCTTGAATTGGTCGAGTTGCATACGAGAAACAACAAAGCACACGACAAGAACCTTTAAGAGCCCGGCTTTGGCCGCACGCGCGTCAAATTAGCGACACCATGTTGAGCGGATATTGGCCCACTGGATTCTGGCAATTCGACTGAGCCTTGGAGAGCAGGGGCCAGAATTCTTGGGAGACCAGGAAGTTCAATAAAGGGGCAGTCTTCGTTACACAGATACGAGCTGGACAGCAGTTTGGCCGGTTTGCTCTCAGTTCCGGACGGGCGGTGGAAACTCCTTAGCTTAACCTCGAGTTAACGGGTTTACGCGATGTTCAGCCGAAATGCCGCGCAGCAAGTGGCGGGAGTAGATTATATGTTTCGCGTCGCGTTATCCGCAGTAATTATCGTCTTTTTGGGCGCCTGCAGCCTCGGTTCCGGTTCGATCTCCTCGGGCTTTGCCGATTCCGCATCATATACAACCAATTCGATCGCAGCCTCACCGTCTGTAAAGGGCGTTGCGCTAGGCGGAGACCCCGGCGCCTCGCGCAGTGGCTCGTCCGGTCAGAAGTACGCCAAGCTCGACGACAGAGCGCCGAACGGCTCTTATGAGCGCGCTCCTAGCGGCGCACTGTCCGACCGCGATTATTCATCGACGGCGCTCAGCGCGGATAAGGCGCGCGACATCATCAATCAGTATCGGCGGGACAAGGGCCTCAAGCCACTGAAGATTGACGTTAAACTAACGGCTGCCGCAAAAGCGCATTCGCGGGATCTCTCCAAGTGGGACCGCATTTCTCATTACGGTTCGGATGGCTCGAACCCTTGGGACCGTGTTAAGCGCAGCGGTTATCCGGCGCGCCTCGCGGCAGAAAACGTTGGTACCGGGCAGATCGACTTCGCTGAGGTCATGCGCGGTTGGCGCGAAAGCCCCGGTCACAACAAGAACCTGCTTCTTGCCGACGCCACGCACATGGGCATTGCGCTCGTGCAGGATCCAAAGACAGAGTTCAAGACCTTCTGGACCCTAGTAGTCGGCTCGCCCATGTAACTGCGCGATTAAGCCCTTGCTGAGCAAATTGCGCTGGATACCGACCTAAATGCTGGCCGGATAAGCGGCTGACGTGCCATTCCAGGCGGAAAAGCGCACGTCAAGTGTCTGCCTGTGGGCGCATTACCTTTGGTCAGGTTATACTCGTTCCAGTCGTTCCTGCTCGCGCGACCGGATGCGCTCCGCCACACTGGCCCAGGCGCGGGATCTGCTTTCGTCACCCCGTTTCGTGTGTAGGCTGGAAAAGAAGTCCGCGACCTCGGCAGCGTGCAGCCCATGCTGAGCCTCGAGCACGATTGCCATAATTTCCGGCCCTTGCCCGGTCGTTGCCTGAGAATGTTGCCAGTTTGTCGGCATCGCAGTGTCCAAACGCTTGCTGTTTTCCAGCCTATTTGGAGCAAGAACGATACCAGATGATTGCCCCAAATTGAGACGTGATCGAGGTCCTGTACTCGACAGGCCGTAGCAAGGGTGTGCTATGTTTCGTATGCAATCTTTAGCGGTCGCCCAAGGAGAGCGTGCAGTGTCACGATTGAGGTTCGCGCTTTTGGCCGCGATGCTGATGGGGATCATTGGCGCTGGAGCCTCTGCCCTTGCCGACGATGGATCGGGAAACGACGTGATTGCACCGCAAGCGGCCAAGCCTCCATCCGGAGATGCCACCAAAAAGCCAGGCGCCCGCAGACCGCGTGCACCGCAGGTCACGCCACCGATGACGCCGGGTTGTCCCTACCGCGGCGCCAAACTTGAGTTGGTTGTATGAGAACTCGCCCTGTGAGTACGCCCAGCGTTTCGAGGACGGCGGTCTAATATTCGGTCTAGCGAGCGTTGGCTTGCGCACTACTAGGTGGCTGCTTTCATTTCTTTGCCGATTTCTTTTTCTTGCGTTTGCGTTTCCTAGCTCTCCGCGCTTTCTTGGGGTTGCAGCTCCAGGAAACTACGTTCTTGCGAACACTTCTGACGCCTTTGGCGTTGGGAGTCATTGGCAAGTTATCGACGGTGATGGTGTTAAAGAACTGCTTCCAAATTGGTTGCCCGAAGCCATACTCCAAAAGGTTCTTGGCGCGCACGTTTCGTTCCGCGCTGCTCGCATCACCAAGCACGACGGCCACCAACCGCGTCCCATCACGCGTGGCGCTCGCAACGACATTGAATCCGGAGTCACAAATGAATCCTGTCTTCAATCCGTCGGCACCTTTGAAGGACCGTAGTAACCCGTTATGCGACCGCAGCTTGATCTTGCCAATACGCATCTGCGTCATCGACCAGTAGTGGGCGTGCTCCGGATATTCGGTAACTACGGCGCGCGCCAGTTTAGCCAGATCGCGCGCCGTTGAGACTTGTGCGGCCGCAGGCAACCCGTGCGGATTGACAAAATTCGTCCGCGTCATGCCGAGTCTCTTAGCAGTGGAGTTCATCCGCGCGACAAAGGCAGCCTCGCTGCCGGCGACCGACTCCGCCAGCATGACGGCCACATCGTTTGCTGATTTGACAATGAGTGACTTGAGCGCGAGATCGAGTGACATCGCGCCGCCGACCTTCAGGCCAATCTTGCTGGGTGGTTGCTTGCGAGCATTAGCACTGCAGGAAATCTTGGACTTGAGCGTAAGCTTACCACTCTTGATGGCCTCAAACGTTAGATAGGCCGTCATCATTTTTGTGAGCGAGGCTGGATACCAGAGGCTGTCGGGCTCCTCAGCGTAGAGCACCTTATTTTCTTTTACATCGAAGAGCAGTGCCGGACCGGCAAGGACTTCCTTGCATCCGAGGCCGACGATGAGAAGCAGCGCGACATATGCGGTGCAAGAACGCATCCAGACCTCCGATCGACACCAAGCCGTGCCCGATACCATATTCTCCAAAGCGGCCGCAACGCGTGAGTGAGGCCTTTCCCATAGCGATGTGACCCGTCGCGCACACATAGTGCTGGGGAACCGTATATCTAGCGCAGCCGGCGCCGCTTCTTCCGGCCCCATTCTTTGTCTTGAGCTGAATTCCAGTTGTTGACGATTTGATGGTGCCCCAGGCCCGACTCGAACGGGCACGCTGTTGCCAGCACCAGATTTTGAGTCTGGCGCGTCTACCGGTTCCGCCACTGGGGCTTGGACGCAGAAGGCGCGCATCATAACCACCGCGCTTTCAGCGTCAACGCACCGTTGGCGGCAGCTGCTTAGAGATGATAGACAACAAGCTCATTTGCGCCGCCTGGCGGCATGGAGTATCCCGCCAGCCCATAACTTGGCGGATCTGCGGGGCGCTGCATTTCGTTAGCAGATCAATGAAATCGTTGCGCCATGGAAAACGAGCCGCCGGCCCCATCGCCGCAATTTATGCCGGACAATGTCTTTGTTCGTAGGGTGCTGATCTTCTTTGCTATCGCCGCCTTGGCGGCGGCGCTGTGGACGCTGTCTGAGCTCCTGATCCTCGTGTTTGGCTCAATTCTATTTGCTGTGGTTTTGCGCGCGATTGCTGAACCTATAAGGCACGCAACGTCGATAGGCGAGCGCTGGGCTTTGCTTGTCGCCGGTCTCGGCATCATCGTTGTGCTGGGTATTGTGTCATATTTGTTCGGTTCGAAGATCAGCGGCCAGCTCGTCACTATTGCCGAGCGACTTCCCGATGCAGCGGACAGCCTTACCAAGCAGATGCCGTTCTTAACAATTCCGGAACTGCTACGAGATACATCCATCGGCAGTCTTTTGATGAGCGCGTTCTCTTGGGGAACGACCATCTTTGGCGCTCTCTTCTCACTGGTCGTTATGATCGTCGCTGGCGTCTACATTGCCATTAATCCTCTAATTTATGTCAGGGGCTTCGTTCGTCTTTTTCCATCGGGAACGCGCGACCAGATCAGTGCCACATTGAATGATGCCGGTCACGCGCTTCGCCGCTGGCTCGGTGCCCAACTCATAGCCATGATTATTGTTGGCACGCTCATTGGGGTAGGCCTTGCTGTGGTCGGCGTCCCGTCCGCGCTTGCACTTGGATTGATTGCTGGTGTGGCTGAGTTTGTGCCAATTATCGGGCCGGTCATCGGCGCAATCCCTGCATTGTTGCTGGCATCCACGGAGAGCGTCGACACGGTGTTATGGACGCTCGCTGTTTTCGTCGTCGTCCAGCAGCTGGAGAGCAATCTGATCATGCCAATTATAGCAGGACGCGTAGTGGAGCTTCCGCCAGCGGTAGGACTATTTGCTGTCGTTGCTCTTGGCATACTCTTCGGCCCCCTGGGACTCGTGCTCGGCTATCCGCTCGCCATCGTCATCGACGTTGCCGTGAAGCGCCTTTATTTGAGTGGGGTTCTAAAAGAACCGGTTCACCCCAAGGGCGAAAAGGATAAGCTCAATGAACCGATCTGAAGTCAGCAATCTGGCCGCGGTGCCTGCAATATCGGTGGGTATTTTGGTAAATTTTAAGCAGCCCGAGCTTCAGCCGAAACAAGCTTGACGATATCGGCCATGATGTCGTTGAGCTGGAAGTCCTTCGGCGTATAGACGGCTGCGACGCCCATCGCCTTGAGCGTTTTTGCGTCCTCTGGCGGTATGATGCCGCCCACGACGACAGGGACATCGTCAAGGCCCTCGGTGCGCATACGCTCGACCACTTCCCGCACAAGCGGTACATGGCTGCCCGACAGAATAGACAAGCCAACGACGTGAACGGTTTCATCGAGCGCGGCGCGCGCAATCTGCGCAGGCGTCAGGCGGATGCCTTCATAGACTACCTCCATACCGCAGTCTCGCGCGCGTACGGCGATTTGTTCTGCGCCATTCGAGTGGCCATCCAGGCCCGGCTTTCCTACCAGAAACTTCAATCGTCGCCCCAGCTTCGTGGACGCCGTCTCCACCGCCTCGCGCACGTTGTCGAGGCCTGCGCCGTCGCGCTGGGCTGCAGTCTGCGCCACGCCGGTCGGTGCACGGTATTCGCCGAACACTTTGCGCAAAGTGGTTCCCCATTCACCCGTCGTCACGCCAGCCTTCGCACACGCGATCGACGGTTCCATGATGTTGCGGCCATCTCTCGCGGCGCCCTCCAGATCGGCAATTGCGGTCCTTACCGCTGAAGCGTCACGCTGCGCACGCCAGGCTTGCAGCCGATCCACCTGCTCTTTCTCAACCTTTGGATCGATAACCTGGATCGCGCCTTCGCCGGTGGAGAGCGGCGATGGCTCGGTTTCTGTCCAGCGGTTGACGCCAACAACAATCTGATCGCCCGTTTCGATGTGGCGCAACCGCTCAGTGTTGCTCTCCACCAACCGTCGCTTCATGAAGTCAATGGCTTCGACAGCCCCGCCCATGGAATCGATTGTTGCAAGCTCTGTCCTGGCCTGTTCTTTGAGCTTGGCTACCTCTGCCGCGATCTCGGTTGAGCCGTCGAAGATGTCACCGTAATGGAGTAGATCCGTTTCGTATGCGAGGATCTGCTGCATGCGCAGGGACCACTGCTGGTCCCAAGGACGGGGCAGGCCCAGGGCTTCGTTCCAGGCCGGCAATTGCACTGCACGGGCCCGCGCCTTTTTGGAGAGTGTTACGGACAGCATTTCCAGCAGTATGCGATACACATTATTCTCAGCCTGCTGCTCAGTGAGACCCAGCGAGTTTACCTGAACGCCATAGCGGAAACGGCGAAATTTAGGATTGGTGACGCCATAGCGCTCCCTAGCGATCTCGTCCCACAAATCCACAAACGCGCGCATCTTGCAGATCTCGGTAATGAACCGGAGACCCGCGTTCACAAAGAAGGAAACGCGGCCGACAACAGCGCCGAAATCCTCCGGTTTCACCTCACCTGATGCCTTCACGCGGTCAAGGACGGCCTGCGCTGTCGCAAGTGCGTAGGCGAGCTCTTGTACCGGCGTCGCACCCGCTTCCTGCAGGTGGTAAGAGCACACGTTAGTCGGGTTCCACTTCACGAGTTCTTGAGTGGAAAAGACGATCGTATCCTTGATCAACCTCAGCGATGGTTCGGGTGGAAACACATAAGTTCCGCGCGAAAGGTACTCCTTAATGATGTCATTCTGGATGGTACCTGTCAGCTTGGAGCGCGGTGCGCCCTGCTCGTCTGCAACGGCGACGTAGAGCGCCAACAGCCAAGCCGCCGTCGCGTTGATCGTCATAGACGTATTCATCTGATCGAGCGGGATGCCGGACAGCAGGGCGCGCATATCACCGATGTGCGAAATCGGCACGCCGACCTTGCCGACCTCACCCTTGGACAGCTCGTAGTCGCTGTCGTAGCCCGTCTGTGTAGGCAGGTCGAAAGCGATGGACAAGCCGGTTTGGCCCTTCGCTAGGTTCTTGCGATAGAGCTCGTTCGACTTTATCGCAGTCGAGTGGCCCGCGTACGTGCGGAAGATCCAGGGTCTATCCGGCTCTTGGTTCCCGATTTCTGGCGGGCGTGCGGGTGCTGCTGCGCCGTTCTTTTTTTCGCGCATGCCTCGTCCTCAGCTGCGACCACAATGCGTGTCCACTTAACGTAGCCGGCTGCAATTGCAATGCAAAACGATCTTTGCCCCGATGCGGCGCATTCTGCCGCTCAGCGCCTGATTTTATAGCTTTCCAGCTGCATCGTGTGTAGGACGCCCATCAGGCGCAGAGCGGCCAGCATGACGATCAGTGCGACAGTAACGCCGATAGTGCTGGCAAGAACGGCATTGGTTTCCCCCTCAGCCGTAAGAAAGACGCCGTACTCCAGGAAAATGTAGTTGGTGGCGAGGGCTCCAGCAACGAATCCTGGCAGAAGAGCTAGCGCCAGCAGTCTGTTTGGCTGGACGAACATGATCAGGAAGCAGGCCCAGCCCGACAACGCCATGACTGACAGGAGCGTGAATGTGTCGACCTCGATGGCCCGGGTCACTATCTCGAGCATGTAATTCCCCTAGTTTGACGGCCATCATTGGGTTGGAGACCGGCGAGAGCGGTCTAAGCGTTTTCCCATTAAATTGAACAGAGATTAATTCTGAGTTGTTAGTAGAAGTTAATTCTGGGTTAAAAGGCTGCGCCTTGCCGCAGGTCTGCCCCTTCATTGCAGCGCAAAAACGTGCTTGAAACGGCCGGGAATTCGTGCGGCCATGTTGCCGCAGTGCAAAATCGGCCCGTTCGGGTGCGGGTTGTCAAGAACGGGAGCCAGGAATGTCGAGCCAAAGCACCGCGTTAAAAACCGAAGCTGTGACGGGAGCGCCATCGCTCGTTGCCGCCAAGAAGGATCTCTACGAGATCGGCGAGATACCGCCGCTTGGCCACGTGCCCAAGAACATGTACGCCTGGGCCATCCGTAAGGAGCGGCACGGTGAGCCAGACACAGCGATGCAAATCGAGGTGCTGCCGACCTGGGACCTAGATAGCCACGACGTCCTCGTCCTCGTGATGGCGGCGGGCGTCAACTACAATGGCGTGTGGGCCTCGCTCGGTAAGCCGGTCTCCACGCTGGATGTTCATAAAAACCCTTACCACGTGGCCGGGTCGGATGCCTCAGGGATCGTCTGGGCCGTCGGCTCCAAGGTGAAGCGCTGGAAAGTTGGTGACGAAGTCGTCATCCATTGCAACCAAGACGATGGCGACGACGAAGAGTGTAACGGTGGCGATCCGATGTTCTCGCCATCGCAGCGCATCTGGGGCTACGAGACGCCCGACGGTTCGTTTGCTCAGTTCTGCCGCGTGCAGGATCGACAGCTTTTGGAACGGCCCAAACATCTCACCTGGGAGGAAAGCGCTTGCTATACGCTGGTGCTCGCAACGGCCTACCGCATGCTGTTCGGTCATCGTCCGCACGTGTTGCGGCCAGGGCACAACGTCCTGGTATGGGGGTCCTCTGGCGGGCTCGGCTCGATGGCGGTACAGCTGTGTGCGACCTCGGGTGCCAACGCGATCGGTGTGGTTTCCGAGGACGACAAGCGGGACTTCGTAATGCAATTGGGCGCGCGCGGCGTCATCAACCGCAAGGACTTCGATTGCTGGGGTGAGTTGCCTAAGGTTGGTACACCCGAGTACGACGCCTGGTTCAAGGCGGCGCGCAAGTTCGGCGCTGCTATTTGGGAGACCACCGGTAAAGGCAACAACGTCGATTGCGTTTTCGAACACCCCGGTCAATCGACCTTTCCCGTCTCGGTGTTCATCGTGAAGCGCGGTGGCATGGTAGTCATATGCGCCGGTACAACGGGCTATAACCTCACGATGGATGCACGCTATCTCTGGATGCACCAGAAGCGCGTTCAGGGGTCGCACTTCGCCAATTTGATGCAGGCCTCGCATGCCAACAAGCTGGTGATAGAGCGGCGCATTGACCCGTGTATGTCTGAGGTTTTTACCTGGGATCAGATTCCTAAGGCGCACATGCGCATGTATCGCAACGAGCACAAGCCAGGGAATATGGCCGTGCTGGTGTCAGCGCCGACGACCGGTTTGAAAACCATAGAAGATGTGGTCGAGGCGAGCCAGCAAATGCGCAAATAAGGGCCTGGGGAATTGTCCTGACCGGCCAAGAGGTGCTGCTCGCAGAGCTATGCGAGCTAGCTAGCACTCGCACCCCTCGGTGCATTAGGCGGCGGCGCGTGCGCCTCGATGCGCGTGACGCCTAAACGCTTAAACTCATATATGCCGCGATTTAGCTCGGCACCGAGGATGACGATGAGCGCCGTCAACTGGAAGAAGATCAGCGCCACCATGAGCTGCGACAGGCCCGCGTAGAAGCGGGAGTAGTCGCTGAAGTCGAGATAATAGGAATAAACGCCCGCAACCACGAGCCAGAGCACCATCGAAAACAGTACGCCGGGCCACACATCCTTTACTTTGCGCTTTCCGGCGGCGAGCCAGAGATGGAAAGCGATTAGTAGGCCAGCAATGACAATAGCCGCGAGACTGTAACGAACGGTTTCCCCTAGCCACGTGCTATCGACAAGTGGCTGCGTCAAACTCGGCTCAACACGTGCGGCGAGCGCCGGTGCGACAATCACCACCCACGCCAGGATTAGCACAGATACAGCACTGACGAGCACAAATAACATGCTGCGCAACAAGGAAAGAAAATAGGAGCGCGTCTCCACGACGCGATAGGCGCCGTTGAGCGCACTTCGCAATGTCTCGATCGCGGTTGTTGCAAAGAACAGGGCCAGACCGGCGCTCGCGGTCAACAAGTCAATGCGGCTGTTACCCATGATCGCCTCGACCTGCGGAGCAATGCCGGCCGCGACTTTCTGAGGTAGAACCTGGAATAGCTGCGCGACTGCTTCATTGGCGAGTTCCCGGCCGCCAAATACGCCTGCAAGCGCACCCAGAAAGATGCAGAACGGGAATAGCGAAACGACGAAGGAATATGCCATCGCTCCAGCTAACGCGAACCCGCTGTGTTCATAGAGACGGTAAATGGCTTCCAGCAGAGTTCGGTAACGCTGCATTCGGGCTCTCCTTGATCTTGGCTGGCGGGAAGCTAGCCTTGTGCATGCGGCAGGTATATGTCGGCGTTGCCGCGGCAATGTTGATCGAGGGCGTGGACTGATACGGCGTCCTTGATTAGACTGTAGCGCGTTGAATTGAATGGGAAAGGCACTTCGAGTGGTGGTTGAGCGTAGGCGTCAAGAGAGCGTCGATGTAACGAGTAGGCCCGCGCAGGCGCCGGCCGCACACCTACAACCGTCTCTCGTTAAGCGGCTTGGCAAGTCCGGGCCTACCTGCCTTGTCGATCCCATTCCGCCGCTTCGTCGCGATGATCTCACCCAGATCTGCGGCATCGGACCAAGGCTTGCGGAACGCTTGAACCTGTTGGGCGTAGCGCGCTTTGAACAGATCGCCGCTTGGACGGCCATCGACGTGCGGCGCTTGAGCGTCATACTAGGATTGGGGCGGACGATCGCCGCTCAAAATTGGACCGGACAAGCGGAGCGGCTATTTCGCGAGACGTTGGAAACAAGACCGGCCCAGGCGGAGACGACTGAGGCACGTGCAGTGCTTAGCGGTGCGGCTCAGGAGACTGACGTGGCTCTCACCGCAAGAGAACCAGAAGAATCCGGGCCTGCGGCCGCTAAGATCCGGCACGCGGCTGGTGGTCTGCTCGAAGCGCTTCAGCTCGCAGGTGCATCGGTGCCGCCAACTCTGCCGGACCGCAAACTTAAATCTCAGCACGAAACTGAAACCGAACGGGCGACGGAGCCAGCCGGCATGCCCAATTCGCCAGACACAAAGAGCGCCATTGGTGTGGAGCAAAGTCTGGCGCGCGCTAAGGCTACCGATAACCCTCCACCCTTACCGCCGCCCCCCCTGCAGTCTGCTTGTGGGCCCACCGATGAGTTGGAAGATGAGGAGTACGGGCGCCGATTGATTATTCCGCTCACGACAATGTCCAGTCTTGAGCCGGACTGCGCCGATCTCTTGATGGAGGACGCTGACCTAATGACGGAGGAAGCCGACGTCACCATCGTCGAACGAGCGCCGGTGGAAGTCAGCGAGGAGCATGATACGGCGAGGGAATTGGAAGCGCGTGTCGAGGGGTTGCAGCAAACGCGGTCGCGTGGTGGTCATGAGGCGCCCCAGATCAATGGGACGGTTCACGTTGGATATTACGACGCCTCGCGCGAGGCCACTGTCGAGATTTTTGACGTAGCCCAAGGCGGTAACGCGGCAAATCCACAAGAACGCGCTTCGTCAAGACGCAAGTTCTTCGGGGCCCTGACGGGCGACGGGAGTTAAGGCGCGCGCCTTGGTAGCATCCGATTGCCTTGACAGTCATGTAGAATATCTTGCATCGGAATCCCACCAGCGGCGCGGCGCAATACCCGCCGACAAAACAATCTATAAGGAGACCATGATGTCGACCGCCGCGCTAACGGCTGAGCAGAACATCCTTGCATCCGGTTCTGATACTTTTCTTGAGCGTGCCGGCGATGCTGTCGCGGCGGCGGATCGGGTCCTTCAATCTGCCAAGACCGGCGTGCGGACCAAGATTGAGGACGCTGGCAGTATTGATGCGGCCCAACACGCCGCTCACGGGCTTGCCTGGTTGGCCACCACGGTGGAGGGCCTGCGCCAGATGCATGTTTGGGGGCGGCGGCTTTCAGCAGACGGGGACTTTGGCGAGTTCGAGCAGTTGACCCTCGCGGTCGCGCTCGCGGAATACCTGGCGCAGATCAGCGGCGGCATTCCGATGAGCCAAGGCGAGATCATCCGGCCTGGTGCGCTTGGCGTCTCTAGGGATGACATTCGCAGGTTCGAGGACGATGTTGCCGACCTAATCTCGGCCGGATCAAGCCAGGCATCAAAATCTAGGTTAGCCGAGTTGATTGCGGCCCAGCCGGAGGCAACCACGTTTGGAAACACTGGCCTCGATGAGTTGCACCGTGAGATGCAAGAGCAGATGCGTCGCTTCTCCGAGGCCGAGGTCGTTCCGCATGCGCACGAGTGGCACCTCGCCAATGCCTATATCCCTATGGAGATAATCGCTAAGCTCGCCGAGCTCGGGGTGTTTGGCCTGTCAATGCCGGAAGAATACGGTGGTCTTGGCCTCGGAAAGGAGGCGATGTGTGTCGTCTCCGAGGAGCTGTCGCGCGGCTACATCGGAGTGGGCTCGCTTGGTACGCGTTCGGAGATTGCCGGTGAACTGATACTTAACAACGGCACCGAAGAGCAGAAGAAGACTTACCTTCCCAAGATCGCGAGTGGTGAGATTCTACCCACCGCCGTCTTCACCGAGCCCAATACCGGTTCCGACCTTGCATCCTTGAAGACGCGCGCGGTCAAAGACGGTGAAACTTACGTTGTCACCGGCCAGAAGACGTGGATTACGCATCCTGTTCGTGCCGACCTAATGACGCTGCTCGTGCGCACCAACCCGGACGAAAAGGGCTACAGGGGTCTATCCATGCTGTTGGCGGAAAAGGCACGGGGCTCCGACGACGAGCCCTTCCCCGACGACGGTATAACGGGGGGTGAGATTGAGGTTCTGGGCTACCGCGGCATGAAGGAATACGACGTATCCTTCGACAACTTTAAAGTCCCGGCTTCGCAACTCTTAGGCGGAGCAGAGGGTCAGGGATTCAAGCAGCTTATGAATACGTTTGAGGGCGCGCGCATTCAAACAGCGGCGCGTGCTGTCGGCGTGGCTCAGTCGGCGATGGACCTCTCCCTGAAGTACGCTCTGGAGCGTAGCCAGTTCGGCCAGCCGATCTATGCCTTCCCGCGCGTATCAAATAAGGTCGTTATGATGGCGGTCGAGACTATGGTTGCGCGTCAGCTGACCTACTTTGCCGCGCGCGAGAAAGACGAAGGTCGCCGCTGCGATCTCGAAGCCGGCATGGCCAAGCTTTTAGGTGCACGCGTGGCCTGGGCGAACGCCGACAATGCCCTTCAGATTCACGGCGGCAACGGCTTCGCGCTTGAGTATCAAATTAGTCGCGTTTTGTGCGACTCCCGCATACTCAATATATTTGAAGGCGCGGCGGAGATCCAAGCGCAAGTTATCGCGCGACGCCTCTTGGAGGGCGCGAACTAGCAGCGAGATGAATGGCAATGCGAGAGCCGCACGATCCCCGCGTCGTTTCCCTCATCGCCAGCGCGACGGAGATTGTGCACGCAATCGGTGCGGGCGAAATGCAGGTTGGGCGCTCACATGAATGCGACTGGCCGCCGGCAGTTCTTGATATCCCAGCTCTGACGCGCCCAAAATTCAAGGTTGACGGATCCAGTCGCGACATTGATCAAGCCGTGCGCTCACTCGTCGAGCAAGGGCTTTCCGTCTACGCGGTCGATGCTCTCTCCCTGAAGGCGCTCGCACCGGATGTGATTATCACCCAGGATCAGTGCGAAGTATGTGCTGTTTCGCTTGCCGACGTGGAGCGTGCTATTTGTTCCTGGACGAACAACGCAGCTAATATCGTCTCATTGCGTCCTCACATGATGGCCGACGTCTATGGGGACATCTCCCGCGTGGCGGCAGCGCTTGGCCGATCCGAGGATGGCAAACGCCTCGTTGCGTGCATGCAAGCGCGCATTGCAGCCGTCTCGGCGGCAGTTGATGGCCGGGACAAACAGCGCCTGGCTTTCATTGAATGGGTCGAACCACCCATGTCGGGTGGCCACTGGATGCCGGAGCTGATCGCGGTGGCCGGAGGCATCAACTTGTTCGGTGAAACCGGTGCATCATCGCCGTGGATCACCTGGAAAGATGTCGCCGCGGCCGATCCAGATGTGATCCTAGTTGCACCTTGCGGCTACGACATACCGGTCACGCTACGCGAGATGCGCGTGCTAGCCCACAAATCGGACTGGCAGAATTTGCGTGCAGTGCGTCAAAACCGTGTGTTCGTCGCAGATGGCAATGCCTACTTCAATCGCCCTGGTCCACGGCTTGTTGAGAGCGCGGAGATTCTAGCTGAGGTGTTGCACCCCGATGCTTGCGACTTCGGACACCATGGTAGGGGCTTTGTACCCTATGCCGTCGAGGCAGTTTCCACGCGTCAAGCAACGCGGCCATGACGGAGCGGTCGATCTTGATCACTGGTTGTTCGTCGGGCATTGGCCTTGCTTCCGCGCGGAAGCTGAAAGCGCGCGGCTGGCGCGTGCTTGCTACGGCGCGCAAGGCGGAAGATGTTCAGCGCCTAAAAGAGGAAGAAGGCGTCGAGGCGCTGTATCTCGACCTTGCCGACACCGCTTCTGTTGCTGCTTGTGCTGAGGAGGCTCTGCGGCGCACAGATGACCAACTTTACGCGGTATTCAATAACTCCGCCTTTGCACAGGTCGGCGCGGTGGAGGATCTGAGTGCGGAGTTGTTTCGTCGCCAGCTTGAAGTCAATGTCGTTGCCACCCACGAGCTAACAAGGCGCGTCGTGCCGTCCATGCGGCGCAACGGCGAAGGCCGTATCGTGCAATGCTCGTCTGTTCTTGGCTTTGTAGCCGGCCCTTTTCGTGGGGCCTACTGCGCTTCCAAGTTTGCACTCGAGGCGTTATCAGACTCGATGCGGCTGGAGCTGCGTGACACAGGCATTCGTATTTGCATCATTCAACCAGGGCCGATCTACAGCCGGTTCATCGAATCCGCACTTGCCAATTTCAAGCAGACTATCGACATCGACAACTCCCCCCATCGCGAGCTTTACTTTGCGCGACTCAAACTGATGGAGGCAGGGGGACAGAAGCGCTTTAAGCTGCAACCGGAGGCTGTTGCAGATAAGCTCGTGCATGCAGTCGAAAGCCCCCGGCCCAAGGCGCGCTACCGAGTGACGATGCCCACCCATTTTTCAGCTCTCATGAAGCGCGTCTTGCCGACGCCGATTCTCGATCGCCTGCTTGTAAAGATGTAAATTGCGCTCGACAGCACGGCGTATCAAAGACTTTGATTCATGCGGCGCAGACGTTGGGCGAGCCGTCGCATCAGCTGCAGCGCAAGCCTCGGATTCTGTTCCACCATACAAAGGAAGGCGTGTTCGTCGATGACTGCCACCTCAGTCGGCTCGAGTGCAACTGCTGTTGCGCTGCGCGGGGATCCGTCGAGCAGGGCCATTTCGCCGAATGTTCCATTTGGACCGACGTTTTCCAAAATAGTTCCGCTTGCCACGAGGTTTACTCTGCCCGAACGGACCACATACATGTGGCTGCCTTCGTCATCTTGGACAAAGATCTTTTCGCCTGCCTTGAAAGTCTGAAGCGGAAACCGACCCTGGGCTAAGTGCTCGAAATCGAAGTTAGTCTCAGTCATGTCTTGTTCCGCGTCACTAACGGTTGCGAGGCGCAGAGACTAAGCCCGGCCGATCCTTGCGGCAACTGTTCCAAGCCGGTCTCCTTAACCACGCAACGCGTCGTATAGCCGGCGACCTGCTGCCTGGAGACAGTGCGATCTGCCCCAAGCACTCTTCACGCCCGGTGATAGGGGTGTCCGGCGAGGATTGTCGCTGCGCGATAGAGTTGCTCAGCCAGCACGACGCGGGCGAGCCCATGCGGCAGCGTCATCGTACCGAGCGAAAGTTTGAGCGTCGCGGGCTTAAGCGCCTCTGTGCTATGGCCGTCCGGCCCCCCGATCAGGAATGCCAAGGTCTTTGCCCCACCATCGCGCCGCTCCGCGATCCATTGCGCAAAGGCCTCGCTCGACAACGAACGCCCACGCGCATCAAGTGCGACTGTCACATCGGCTGATCCAATCGCTTTCAGGAGACGCTGAGCTTCGTCGGTTTTTCGCAAATCGGGTGTTGCGCCACGCGCTTCGCCAATTTCAGAAAGCTTGATGGGGCCTAGTCCCAAAGCGCGCCCAGCCGCATCGAAGCGTGCGGTGTAGCGATCATATAGATCGCGCTCCGCGCCCTCTTTCAGGCGCCCGACTGCCGCAATAATTAGGCGCATGCGCGCCCCTCCCGCTCTCGTCCTGCGGGACGCCAAAGGTCACCGGCGTGGCGCTAGATCAATGCGCGACGTGTTCGGCTGGGCGGTCCGCAGACCACATTTTTTCGAGGTTATAGAACTCGCGCACCTCGGGCCGGAACAAATGCACGATGATGTCACCGGTATCGAGCAGTACCCAGTCGCAGGTGTCCTGGCCCTCGATACGCACTCGGCCGGAACCCTTTTCTTTTAGCTTGCGCTGGAGCTGCTCGGCGATGGCGCCAACATGCCGGTCTGATCGACCGGATGCGATCACCATAAAATCACCGATGGAAGACTTTCCTGCCAGATCGATCGTGATGATGCCCTCAGCTTTGGCATCGTCAAGCCAGTGAACGATCTCTTTAAGTAGTGCTGCCGGCTTTTGCCCTTCTGACAAAAGCTCTGATGGAGGCGTGCCCTGCCGGGCACCCTCAAGTGCGGTTCGCATCGTGTGCTGCTTGTCCTTTCCTCATCCACCCCTAATGGGCTGCGACGCACAGATGCCGGTTCAGTCCAGCAAATCTGGCGCACGTTATGGCAGGCGCTTCGATACTAAACCCTGCCAGTGCACAACATAATAGTTGATCCGAGGTGGCATCAATAGTCCTCAGTGCGCATTATGAAGGTGGGCTGGGGGCTAAGTGCCACGAAAGTGTGGCATTTAGGCACCTTGTTGGAGGCGAACGCGCGCCCGCAGTGCTGTCGAAGACTGCCCCGACAAACGCGTGCCGAGAAAAACCCAAGCAGGTGGCCTTCGGGCTGGCAACAAAGATGCGGCCTCTTCGGGGAGGCGTCGGGAGGCCATCCAGCGTGCTGCGGGCGATGCCAGGGCTTTCAATCGCCAGCCGGGCCGATCGATTACGGCAATCGGCACAAGGCCGGCGATCTGGCGCCAATGCTGCCAGTGATGGAAGGTAGCAAGGTTGTCTGCTCCCATGACCCAGACGAAGCGAACACGAGAAAAACGCTGCTTAAGATATAGCAGCGTCACCACCGTATTGGGGCTGCCAAGCGCGGCCTCGAAGCCCGTTACTTGCATCGCCCAGCCTTCGGCGAAGGTGCGTGCCGACGCTTCGCGCGCAGCCTGGGGCGCCAGCCCGGCACCCGGTTTCAAGGGGTTTGTCGGGGTCACCATCCACCACACCGCATCAAGGCGCAGTCGGCGCAACGCAACACGCGCTCCGATTGCGTGACCTTCATGTGCTGGATTGAACGAGCCGCCCATGAGCCCTACGCGCTGGCCGGGTGTGACCAACGGCGAACGTGCCTTGAGGGAGGCGAAGCTGTGAAGTGCGGTGCGATACAAGTGGTCGGCCATCGGTTTTGTTCTTAGCCACCGATTGTAGGCGGTCGAGCGCCCGCCCGCGAGGAGGCTGCGCGGTTAGGGCGAATGCAAAAGCCTGGCAGATGCAACCTGGTGTCGACCGCTGCGGG
>Ga0209013_10001144_pt1 | contig 24514 bp, 14 predicted proteins | sample Cruoilmetagenom2_FD_187291 | JGI IMG/M metagenome (GOLD analysis project Ga0209013, IMG submission 187291) | Oil polluted marine microbial communities from Coal Oil Point, Santa Barbara, California, USA - Sample 2 (SPAdes) (version 2) | ecosystem: Environmental > Aquatic > Marine > Oil seeps ... | reverse complement strand
GCATTCTGCAGTCCGGATGATAGCACCAAAATTTCTAACATCACTTATTTGATCTAACAACAGGAATAAAGGTGTTTTGCCAGATTCTATAACATTAATGACAAGGGTTTCTAAATCATGAAACTCAATGGGTGAGATTTGTGCAACTGCACCTTGATGATTCTTATCTGTAAGTCTGTTAAGTTTTTCAATGGGAACATAAGATACATTGATAGAATGCTTTCTTATTATACTTTCAAGCTCATTGAACAGTTCTCCTCTCAATCCTTTTTGAAGAAAAACCTTATCTATGGTTTTATTGGAGTTAATTGCTTCAATTATAGAATGTAAGCCGAATATTTTAGTATTGTTTTCCATTATAAAGCAAATGTATAAAAAAACCGCTCTTAAAAAGAGCGGTTTTTAAATTTGTTAAATTATTATCTTATCTTATATCTTAGTTAAAGTGACTTGGAAAGGTAAGTCTTCAACACCACAACCACCAGTGCCTTGAATAAAATCAAGATAGTTAAGATTAATAGTTGCGTCATCGCAAGGTGCAGGTAAAATTGCACTATTGTCTGGACCAACCCATATAGCACTTGCACAACCAAATGGTACGCGTGTAAAACCAACTGCATAATCTCCATCTTCAAATTCGAAATCAAGCGTTATGCCTGGGCCTCCAAATGCAGGTAAATAACTAGCTACATCAAATTGACGACTATATGGCCCATCAGTGCCTTCAGTTAATGTAACAACTTGATCATCAAAAATTGGTACACCAAAAGCACTAAGTGTAGAAGTTGTTAAATTGTAATCACCTAAAAAACCAGCAGTTGATGAAGCAGCATCATGAGAAGGACATAATATAGTAATTCTTTGAGTTATAGGCTTATCTTCACCTGCAAGACCTGCAGTAATACCAGGTCCATTTGTGCCAGCTAAAACTACATCAAAAACCATATGCTCTGTTAAAGAAGCCGCTATTTGGCTTATATCAAAATCTATTGTAGGTAGAAAAACATAGTCTAGACCAGTATTATTATCTGGACCCATATAACTAGTTTGTCCTGCTGGACTGATTATATAACCATTATTTGAAAAAGCAGCATTTGGATCCAAGCCCGACACACTAACTAAATTATAATTAATCCTTAAATCACTGCTAGTTGTAGGAACTTGAATGTTCACACCTATACTAATTAATTCTTGATCTGTTTGATTACTAAAAATAGGATCATTATCATCATCAACAAATTGAATCCACCCTGATTCTGGTGTTGGCTCAAATCCTAAATCTTGATTAGGACTACATGAATAAATGCATGCTATTACAAATAGTAAACTAAATATTTTTATTGTTTTTTTCATATCTCTTACTTAAAAAATTATTGATTTACATTAACTGTTGTTGATTGAACTGCTCCAAAATTTCCAGCACCTGTTGCATGTATAATTAATGAACAACTCAACGTATAGTTGCCAGTTACATTTCCATCGTATAAACCATCTCCAAAAGCATCAAATATCGAAAACGTATAAACACCATCAGGTAAAGTAAAAGCCCAATTATATTGCGCTACTCCGTTAGCAAAAGGACCATCAGATTCGACTACTGCTCCCGTAGAATCTGTAAGTTCCCAAGAGGTTTCAGAAGCATAAAAATCTGTATTTATTACTAACTCCATATCATTACAAAGAATTTTCTTTAAATAATTAAATGTAGTGGAATTAGAACCAACTACAGCTACACCATCAGGAAGAGCTAATTTTAATACAAGAGTAAAAGACGTTAAATCTGCTAGGTTATCAAAATTACCAAAGGTTACATCAAGAGTACCATCAAAAGAGCCTGCAGGTATTGTAATAGAACCTATACTATAATCTGCACTAGATCCATCTGATGCATCTTCATCAACACTTACATCAAACGATCTATCACTTGAAGACGTTTTTGTTGATTGAACATTTACCGTTACAGTTACACCATCTTCCGGAACAATTACCGAAGTAGTTGATGTGGTAAAACCAACACCAGTTTGTCCATTAACACTATCGTAAACAGTGTTAATGTTATCATCTACATCACAACCCAAAAAGCTTATAACTAATAAGGATGCTATTATATATTTTATATTTTTCATAATATATTTTATTTATTAATTAATTAATATCCTGGATTTTGTACTATACCAGAATTAGCTGTTGTTTCAGCTGTTGGTATAGGTAATGTAAACCTATAATCAGTACTACTAAGAGAGCAACCAGCTAAAAAAGAACATTCTTTCGCGTCTCTATCGATAACTCTGCCACCTCTTGCTCCTAAACGTTTTAAATCTACCCAGCGGTGTCCTTCAAATAAAAGCTCTAATCTTCTTTCGTCCAAAATAGCTCCAAATGCATCTGCTTGTGTAGTATATGAAGGTGTAGCTTGTGCTTCACCAAATCTAGCCTCTCTCAGTTGTCTAATAAAATTAGCAGCAACTGTTAATTGATTGGCATCAGCAGCAGCTTCTGCTCTAATTAATAACATTTCAGCAGATCTAAATACTTTTAAATCATTATGTAGTGGTTGTGCAGCAGTACCAGGGTATTTAAACACAATCAATACGTCATCATTTAAGAAATTATCATTTGTTTCATAGTCAGGATCTATAGTAGATTCAGCTAAGTTGACATTTCTTGATAGACGAACATCGTTAGTACCATCCATAATATTATATGTAGAGCGACTAATCTCCATAAATGGTCCTCCACCAGCTGTGGCATCAATAAAAGCAAATAAGCTTCCAGCCCAGCCACCACCTCCAGTGCCTTGACCATCCCAAGTATCATTATCTACTCTTTCTAAACTAAATATTACCTCAGTAAAGTCTGTATCATCGTACATAGAAAAATACTGCCCTTGATTTGCAATTGGATAATTAGCTAATAAACTAGCAGCAAGACCGTCAGCAGTAGAGTATTGCCCTCTATAGGCAGCCATTCTTGCTTTTAACGCTGTAATAAAGTCTTGACCCATAAATGTTGGCCCTTCATCTGTAGTAATTAGGTTAGCAGCTGTATTTAAATCGGATTGTATAAGCGCATAAAATTCTCCGTTAGTGCTTCTTGGTGTATTTGCAAAAATATCAGTTGTTTGCTCGTCTAACAAAAGACCTGCTAAAGCACTATCATCAGTATAATCTGTAGAGAAATATGTCAAGATTTGAAAATGAGCAAATGCTCTTATTGCATAAGCTTGACCTAATACATTATCATACTCTTGTGGGTCTTCATTTCTATCTATCAAATCAGCAGCTTCAATAATTCTATTTGCTAAACCAATAGCGCCATAGTTATTATTCCAAATATTAGCCACATAACCATTACCAGCATTTAAATTAAAATTACTAGTATTAGAATTTTGACCTCCATTATCTCTACCTTTATAAGACTCATCTGTAAAAGCAGCTGTAAATCCTATTTCACTTGTGGTGTCTAAAAAGTCATAAGCGCCTAACAAACCAGACCTTAGGTTTGCAACACTTTGAAAGGCATTATCTGCCCCTAATCGTCCTGGTTGCTCAATCTCTATAGCATCATTACAGCCTACTACAGATAAAAACATAAGAGCATAAATTAATTTATATATATTTTTCATTTTATTTATTTTTTCTTATCGTTGTTTAAAATCCAAATTCTATACCAAAGGAATAAGTTTTTGGCGTAGGATATCCATTTTGTGATGCTCCAAGAGCTTCAGCGTCAAATCCTCTCCATTTAGTAAATGTTACTAAGTTCTCTCCACTTGCAAATACTCTTAAATGTGAAAATCCAATTTTTTCTAGAGCTTTTGCAGGTAAATTATATCCAAATTGTATAAAACGTAGTCTTAAATAATCGGATTCTCTTATATTTCTATCAGATAAAAATTCATCACTAGCATTAGTAGCTGTTAAAGATGGAATATCTGTAATATCTCCAGGTTGCGACCAAGCTCTTAAAATATCTCTTGAGTGCCTAAACTGACCAATTGATGTTGGATCTAAAAACCCTTGCATATCAAAATCAGATCGATCTACACCAACAGTATAATTAAACTGAGTAGTAAAGAAGAAATTTTTAAAATCAGCATCTAAACCAAAACTACCTTGGTAATCAGGAAAAACATTCTTACCTGTAGCTCTTATATCGTTATTTGTCAAATCTTCGGTAAGGTCACCATTTATATCCTGATATAACAAATTACCATTAGCAGGATTTACACCCATAAAAGGTGCTACAAAAAGTTCTCCAATTACACCTCCAACAATTCTAGTTCCAAATTGATCTCCTCCATCTCCTAAACTAATTATCTCTTGTTTATTATAATTTCCAACAAGGTTAAGAGTTACATTTAAACCATCATCAGCAGAACTTTTAAGCAAGTCATAATGCAGTTCTAAATCTACACCTCTGTTTTCAAGTTCACCAACATTAGCATTAATAGTAGCAGTTCCTCCATTTAAGGCAGGAGAAATAGGTGTTGCAATAAATAAGTCTTCTGTATTTTTCTTGTAAACATCGACTGTACCTCTTAATCTATTAGAGAATAATGCAAAATCTAAGCCTATATTGGCTTGTACTATTGTTTCCCATTTTAAATCGTTATTACCAATTTGTCCAACTGTTAAACCATTAACACCTCCATATACTCCTCCAGTATTAAATAAGTTTCTAGTTAAATCAGGAGCAGCAAAATATGCAAATTGACCTGCAACAGCAATAATTCTTTGATTACCAGTTGTACCGTAAGATCCTCTTAGTTTTAATTGGTCAAAAACAGACCCTTCCATAAAGGCTTCATTAGAAATATTCCAACGTCCAGATACAGACCAGAAAGTTCCCCATCTATTTGATTCAGCAAATCTATATGATGCATCTCTTCTTACTGTAGCTGAAAAACCATATTTAGTATCATAATCATAATCTGCAAATCCAAAATATGAGAATAATCCTGCATTTCGTAATGTTGCTCTAGCAGTATCAATGTACAAATCGTTTGTAGAAACATCATCTATAAACGCAGCGCCATCTCCAGGGAAAAATGTAGCTTGATCAAATCCTTCTTGTCTTACTCCAAAGCTTCTTCTATGTGCTTTAAAATACTCTGTAAATAATGATACTTCAACAGTATGTTTATCTGCAAAAGTGTTATTATAAGTCAAAGAGTTATTAAAGTTTAATGCTACCGATCTTCTAACATCCTGATCAGAAAAACCTGCTGTAGTTCTATTTGCATTAGAAGCAAATAATTGAGCATTAAAAGAGTTTGATGCTTCAACACGTAGTAAATGTTCATCAGTAAAATCACCACCAAAAGAAGTTCTGAATGTTAAATTATCTGTAAATGCATAACTTGCATTTACATTGGCAATAATTTTTATCTCATCTTCTCGTCTTGTATAGGTGTGTAATCTATCAAGTAAAAATAATGGTGTATTAGCAAATACTACAGGAATATTACCACCTTCACCAGGAATATATGAGTGAGGTGAAATATATGGTACTGATTGATTAGCACCTAAAACATAATTTCTGTTAATGGCACCTGTACCAATACTGTTTGGCTCATTAGATTCTGAATAATTAAAAGTAAATGAGGTATTATAATTAAACTTACCATCGTTTGATTTACCAGAAGTGTTATTTCTGAAGTTAAAACGTTTTAAATCACTTGCATTTTTCAAAATACCTTCTTGATCGGTGTAACCAAAAGATGTAAAAGAGTTAATATTTTCTCCTCCAGAAGATAAATTTAAAGTATGACTTTGTGTTAAACCAGTATCAAAAAATACATCTAACCAATCTGTATTAGTTTGTAGAGCACGAGCTTCAAGTTCTGCATCAGATAAAGTTGCTCCAAATCCTGAACCAAAATCTTTTTCCAATTGTAGTTGTTCTCTCGCATTCATTAGGTTATAATCATGAGTTTGTAATGTTGAGAATCCTGTTGTTCCTGTATAACTTATCTTTAGGCCAGAATTAAAAGACCCTCGTCTTGTTTTTATTAAAACAACACCGTTTGCACCTCTATTTCCATAAATAGCAGTTGCTCCAGCATCTTTTAAAACGGATAAGGATTCAATATCATTAGGATTTAAACTTCTAAAGTTATCCTCATCAACTGGAACACCATCAATAATAAATAATGGCTCTGTATTACCAGATAAAGATGATACACCTCTTAAATTAATTGTACTATCTCCTCCTGGTTGTCCATTACCTGTTGTAATATTTAAACCTGCAACTTGTCCTTGTAAGGTTTGGGCAAAAGAAGCATTAGGTCGTGCTTCAATAGTTGTAGCCGTTACTGTTGTAACAGCAATATTGGAAGTTTCCTTAGTTGAAGTTCTATAGGCTTCAATAACTACCTCTTCCAATGCATAACTAGGAGCGAGTTGAGCATCTATAATATTAGAGGTTCCTACAGTTATACTCTGCTCTGCATACCCTACATAACTAAAAACTAGAACTTCGCCAGAATTCACATTAATAGAATACTTACCATCAAAATCTGTAGAAGTACCAGTTGATGTTCCTTTTATTATGACAGTTGCTCCTGGTAAGGGTAAGCCACTTTCATCAATGACTGTTCCCGAGACTGTCTGCTGTTGTGCGAATGATAATTGCACAACAAACGCTAGTAATAGCGTTAGAATTACACTAAACTTTGTTTTCATTTTATATTTATTTGAATTAGTCTAGGTCAAAAATCTTAATAAAAAGTTAATAAACCAATAATTATTGGTTAAATTTTCATTTTTTTTAACATAAAAGGATTTAAAATATGCATTTAGGGAAAAATGGAGTAATATTTGGACTTAACTTAATAGTAATTCTTTATCAAATCCAAAAATATTAATTAAATTTTATCATAATTTAATAAAAATTTGTTGTTTTATATTTATAAAATTTAGAGAGGTGAATTTACTTTAGCACCCACAAGAATATAAAGATTTTAATAAAACTATACTGAGATTATTTTTTGATAATTTTATTAAGAATAAAGATATCGTTAGAATAAATTTTAGCAAGATATAATCCAGATAAAATGCTTTTTAAATTAACACTTTTTGAGTTATGCTCTTTTACCACTAATTGGCCTGAAAGATTATATATTTCAATTTTATCAATTTTATTATTAGTTTCAAATTTTAGTATTTCACTTTTTTTATGAAAACTACTTGTTAAATTAGACAATTCATTTTTAATTGCTTCTAATGCCTTTTCTTCAATGGTGTTTTTAGGAGTTAAAGTTTTATTATCAAAAGCTGCATATTCGGAATCATATTTTTTAGCCCTAAATATACTATTTGCTGATATTTTTGAATCGCTTCCAGGAATTAAAATCTTTCTGCTTGTGGCAGGATTGATATACTCCCAAACAATATTTTCACTTTGGTCTATTTCGAAAAAATAGCCTGAGGTTCCTTCACAAATAAGTGTATTCCCATTTGATAATCTTTGGGCACTAGATAAAATAGGTGAAAAAAAGTCTGTATTTTTTGGTGCTGAATAAATGTAATCTGGATTGACTGGACCATATGCTGTATTTGTATTATAAGTGTAAACACCAGGAGAACTTGTTGGTGGATTTATAATGTCTATTTCAGAAAATTTACCGGACCTATTCCAACCATTGTTAAATACAATAATTTTGTCAGCATCAATAAATCCCTCTGTGATCCAATGTGGATAATGTTGTCCAAAAAGCTTTTGATCATCGACTGTTCCTTGTCCATATGCAACAGGATTTCCCCATCTATATAAAAAATCTCCACCTTTTGAATATTTACCTCCAATGCTTGATGCAGCCTCTGCTGTTGTTGTTGAATGATCAATTATATAAATCTCACTGAGAGATCGAATACTAATAATTATTTGATCTAAATGATTATTATATTGAATAGAATTTGCATGTAACCAATTTGGGTTTTTTATAAGGGAGCCACCTAAAAAGTTAATATCTAAACGTTGTGGATTATCACTAACTATCCCAAAGTTACTTTTAGTGTCATCAAAATCTTGTATTAAGTGGTCTTTAATATCCCATTGCCAAACTATAATGGCACCATCTTTTCCAACTGGTTTAAGCTCTAATATTTGCTCATTATATAATTCTTTGCCAAGATACTCGGGTTTTCTACCTAACTGTATAGCTTCTTCATAAGTTAAAATAGATGCTGCAAGCATTAATATATTGCCATTTGCCATTGGAAAAATATCATGATGTTGAGTTACATTTGTCGTGGAGTATTCATACTCCCAAATTAAATCTCCTCCCCAATTAAATAACTCTATTCTACCTCCAAACCCTTTTATTTTAATCTTTCCAGGGTTAGGTATATTCGCAGCTCTCAATAAATTTCCATTGGCTAAAAGGTAAACGGCCCTCCCAGAATTATAATTACTTGTCCATTGATTAACTATTTCGCCACAATTGTTTATTAAATAGGTTTCTTTTTGAGCTGTAAAAAGAGTATAGCCATCAAGTGAACCGACTGAATTTGAAAGTACGCCTATTGTATTTTGGCCTGAAACAGATATTGTTAGAATAAAAGAAAATAAGAATATAATTTTATAGTGCTTCATTTTCACTAAAATATTTGATTAATTGTGTTGTATGAACTAGTTATATTATTATGAATTTATTGCAAATACATGTTATCTTATTATAACTTTCCATGACTTATTTTTAGTTTTTAGAATATACATCCCTGAAGATAAATTACTTATTTGAATAACAGTAGTGTTGTTTTCTTCATTGAAATTATTGCTAATTGGAATTAACTTTCCAAATAAATCAAATAAAATAAACTCTTCATTTCCAGAAGTGTTAGTAATAGTTATTTCATTTAATCTGATTACTGGATTAGGAAAGAGAAACATTTCAGATTCAGGATCAAACTCAACAGGCTTACTAAAATAAGGTTCAGCAAAATTAAAAGCATCAATACCAATTTGTTCCCCAATTATACGTCCAGGAATATCATCCATCGGAGGGTGTATGCCACCCCAAATTCTAGATAAACTACATTGATCGGAAGCGTCTCTATAAGTTGCCCACTGTAAAATTACATCTTGACTAGGTCCATCTTCAAAAACTAAGAATTCATTTTTTTTAGCAATGAATTCACCCATTCCACCTGGGAAAAATTCAGTTCCAGTTAGCATAGTCATAACTTCTGCAGCAGCTCTAGAATAAGTAGAATGTCCAGACACATATCCAGCAAAAGGAGGTGTTACAAATGAAGGTCTTTGATAAGGCCACCAATTTTCAGCCAAAATCCAACCAACACCTGCTACATCTGTTTCAACATTTGAAATATAATTATGCCCTTTCCAAGAATTGACTTTTATTTTACCAACATGTTGTCCGTTAAAGCCAGCTAAATCATCAGATTCTTCAACAATTTCAATAAAACCATCTAATAATGGAATGCCATCTTCATGATAATTATCCAAGGAATTATCTGTGCTTTGACCTTGATCAGCCATATAACGAATTGCAGAAATAGGTCTAATATAGTCATACCAACCTTTAATACCCCATGATGCTACTGCTGCATCGTGCATAGTACCACCTAATATAAAATATGATTTAACATCCCATTCTAAATCACTTAAAACTTCACCTTCACCTTTCATTTTCTTCACAAGTAATGGATGGTCACTTACATAGTTTAATAATGTAAACCAATGACCTGGTGGAGTTTCTGAATCTGGACCATCTGCCCAAAATTCTGCTAAAACCCTAGCATAATCTCCTCTAGGGACCATTTGTGGTTGATAAGGCAAATTAGTAACTGGGTTTAATGCATGACCAGGACTTATATCTCCTCCATCAATTAGATTATAAAAATTATCGTAATTAACAAAATTATCTGGAAATAATAATGATGATATATTGCCTATTGAATTTGGTGAAATATCCCATAAAACTCCATCATCTGGAGACAAATGCGATGCCCAAACTGAAACAAGTGAAAATCCCCATTTATAGATATCACTGTCTTGAATATTTCCAGTTCCGATATATGGAGGTTGTCCAGGATCATGAAATACACGATATGTATTGGAGTCTCTTTCAAAATTTGTTAACACATCATTGTTTAATGAAAAAGGGAATGAATTACCCCATTCAGGGCTTAAAAACTCAGGTGTAGTTTCACTAATAATATTCCCGCTTTGGTCAATAAATACATCAAAAGATAGTGGTTGCCATCTGTTAGGATCACTTATTGTTTCGTTACCACTAAAGACAGGAGCAAGTGGTTCATTTATAGGTGTGTAGTATAAATTTTCATATCCATTTATTTCATTAGAACCATCTTGAAGGCCATATTCAATAATTTTGCTTGCAATGTAATTCCCTAAAGCAGCTGGATTACCATCTGAATAATCAATCGAAGTAAAATTAGTATCATAATTCAACAAAACCATTAAATCATCAAACTGGCCTAATGTCAAGTCTGCATTTGGTGAATTGCTAAAGCGGTGTTTTAATAACCTATAAGCAGCAAAACTTATTGATTTGTTTAAACTTACTATAGTTGGTTCTGAAGATATAAATTCGTTTAATTCGCTATTAAAACCATTAACTTCTTTTCCTATAAAATAAGTTTGAGCTTCTTCATTGTAAATTGCCCATGCATCATACATAGCTATACTTGTATGAAATAAATTACGTGCATGTACTGTTGGCCTTGCAAAATCATTTCTAATTGCATCAAGTAGTACTTCATTCCATAGTCTAGCTATAGAATGGTCATTGTTTGTTTCATCTACGTTTTCCAATATTACATTAAGTGTAATCGTTTCTGTTCTGCAAACATCATTTCTGTTTATAACAGAAACTACACCTTGTGTTGCAATGTCCCATAAAACTGTTATGGTACTTGTACCTTGACCACTTGATATTTCTCCATTTTCTACAGACCATTCATAAATATCTCCTAAACTAGGTGCGTAGCTATAGCTTTCAGTAGTCAAAGGATTAGAGATTGTATTTCCAGTTATCGTGCCTGCTTCTAAAAACGTACAAGAATTGTTATTTACTGTAGCGTTAGGATCATAATTACAAGAATCCACATTGGTGCAACCAGGAATTTTTATTGCAGTATTATTATCTTCTATAGAATAGCTACCGCCTTCAATAATTTTGATTGTTTTGTTAATAGGGACATCATAAAAAATCTCCCTAGAACCCATAGGCCAAGTAATAGCAATACTATCAATAATACTTGCATTTGATAAACCTAAATGAATTGGTTTTATGGATTGTGATTGATAACCAGATCCATGATAGAACCTGTATTGGTCGGACCCACTATCGGCATATACCTCAAGTTTTGAACCAATAGCATTCTTGTTTGAAACAACACCTTCTAATTTTATTTTGAGCCATGAACCACTAATTTCATTAGTGAAATATGAGTCTATGCTTCTGTTTTCATAAAGTAAGGGATGGTCTTCATAATCAGAAACTATTAAATCTAAATCACCATCATTATCATAATCAAAAGCTACTGTACTTCTACTATTAGAATCTTCAATAGATACATTGGTCATATTTGTTTTTTCAAAATCTCTATTATTATTATTTTGAATATTTTCGAAATAACAATTTGGAAGACGATTTACAAATCCATTTGCAATATAAAGGTCTTCATATCCATCATGATTAAAATCTGAAAAGTTTGCTCCCCAAGACCAATCAGTATCATAGACACCTAAACTTTCTGCAATATTATTATAAAAATTATTTCCTGTGTTTTCAAAAAATCCATTCTGTTTAATATTTGTTACTAAGAAATCATATAAACCATTATTGTCATAATCACACATGGCTAATCCCATTCCGTCAAAAGGATTTTCTACACCATACTCAACTGCTTCATCAACGAAACCATTTCCACTTTGATTAATTAATAAAAAATTATTCTGATCAAAATCATTTGCAACATATAAGTCTATATATTCATCATCATTAGCATTAATTGGGATTGCTGAAAGGCTATTAGAGTTTCCACTTACATTTGTATCTGATATAAGAGTAAAAGTGCCATTTCCATTATTTTGATATAATTTATTGTCCTTTAATAAATTATAATCATTAATGTATAGATCTAAAAAGCCATCATTATTATAATCAAACCATAAAGCTCCGGTTAGATAGCAATTTTCACAAATTTCCTCTAATCCAGCTTGAGTAGTTAGATTTGTAAAAGTGCCATCAGTATTGTTATGATAAAGTTGACTCTGTCTAGCATTGGATAAGTATATGTCAGGATAGCCATCATTATCATAGTCTGCCCATGAAGCTCCCATTTTTTCACCTAAGTCAAAAGCCCCTTGAAAAGTTAAATCATGATTAAATCCTTCGGCAAAACCTGCTTCCATTGTTACATCCTCAAAACTACCATCATTATTGTTTTTTAATAATCTACTCCATGTTTTTGGGTCATCAATATTAAAAGCTTTTTCTCCAACTATAAATATATCTAGATCATCATCTAAATCATAATCTGCAATCGCAATACCATTATTATTGGATATGTCTCCAAGCCTAGCTTGAGTTTCTATTCTTCTAAATTGTTGCGCATTGAGATTAAAGGGAATAAATAAGTAACAAATGACAAAAAGTAAACAATATTGATTTATATATATATATTTCATGCTTAAGATTTCTGAGCTCATTTGCAAATTTAAAAATTAATATTGATTAAAGTTTAAGATGTTTAACTATCATTTATAATTAATAAAAAAAGCCACCTTAATAAGATGGCTTTTTTTAAATTAATATATTAATCCTTTATTCATTACAAAGGTTTAATGGAATTTCTCCGGCTAGAGGAGATGGTCCACCTGCGGCAATAATAAAACCGCTAGGGCCAAAAATTTTGAATTCACATTCGCTAGGGAAATCTCCTGCTACATAATCAAACGTTAGTGTACTTGTTCCTACAGGTACATCTACGTTGAAAATAGCATTCATGTATGGAGGAGTTTGTGGGTCGCCTCCTACACTTGTAGAGCCCCAGTAATCTGGAAGGAAATACGGTGTTCTTACACCATCTATAATTACACCAATTTGAGAGCCTTGCCAGCCATCTCCATAATTATCTACTAAATCTAGAACAAAAGTTCCAGTTGGAGGTGTCTCTAAAACACAAATTACTAAACCAGTATAGGCTAATGGAGAAGCAAAAAATAACTCACCAGTTAAACTAGCTCCTGTATTTTCTACATTAAATACTCTACCATCTGCCATAGTAATATAAATTAGAAATACAAATTGATCTCCACCATCTACTAAAGCAACATCTAGACCTAAAGCCGAAAGGGCTGCAGGAATAGGAACCGTAAATGTTTTTTCTGGCAACCCATTTTCATTGGTGCTAAAGGTTGATACATCTGCAGTTTCTATTAAAGCAGGAGCTACAGAATTATCTCCATCATCAGTAGTTCTATCAATAAATTGAACCCATATAGCAACGTTAGCAACGTCACCTTGAGACACTAGTTCACCGGTAACACTGTAAGTTGAACCAGCAATATCAGTACGATTTATAGTGCCTCCAAAATCTACAGTTCTAAAGATTGCTCCTTTTTCTACGTCAGCATGTTCTATAAAACGTGCTTTGTCTTCGTCTTCACACGATAAAAAGCTTACCATTAAAAGACAAGGAATTATCGAATATTTTAATATTTTTTTCATAGTTTATTTTTTAAAAATCTAAATTAGCTGAATTTGTATCCCAAAACACCTTAACTGCTTGATTAGCTTTAGGGTTAATATTAGGATTATTATCAATGGCTACAGAAGGGTATTTGAAAGAGCGAATAAAGGCTCCAGGATTAGAAGTTTCTGTAGGTTGTAAACCAAAAGGCATACCTGTACGTCTGTAATTGTTATATGCTTCTACAGGATTACCCCAAGAAGCTATATAAGCTTGTTTCATAACGATATCTAATTTGCCAGTGGCGTCAGCTGCACCATAATCTGCCATAATATCATCTACATAATCATCTACATCACCTTGAGTAGATTCATAAGCATTACCTGCTATTGATGGATTAAAGTTAATAACCTTATCAAACGAAGCTCTCATACCAGCTTCTAACATTGCAGAGGCATTATCAGATGTTCCTAATGTTAAAGCTGCTTCTGCCCTCATAAAATACACAAAAGAAGATTGCATAATTGGTAAAATACCAGCTCCTCCCATTCCATCAGTTCTTGATGCTGCTGAAAAAGCATCATCATCAAATCGTCCACCAATAGGGTATGTTCCCCAAGTAGTTATCTTGTTAGAATCCGATGGCAATCCTTGTGCATCACCATGTATTCTTCCCCAATATCCATCTCCTATAGAAGTGCAAAATGGATCTACACCAGGTGTATAATGAAGTGGGTATGGTTCAGCTAAACAAGGAAAATCAAATACACCTTGTGCATTATTTTCAGGATATTCCCCTACTTGTCTGTAAAAATAATATCTAGTTCTAGGATCTACTTCATTAAAACCGTTAACCATCAAATTCATAAAATACATAGACATATATTCTCCACTAGGAGCAAGCTCATAATTATCTACAAATTGAGGATGTCTAATATCTGGAGCAGAGGCCTGTGCACCAAAAAACACACTAAAGTCCTCATCTTCATCATCCATTAAATCACCATCAGCCAATAGTGCATTTATTCCTGCTAAAGCACCACTATCAACTAATCTAGTATTATTATAAATTCTTAATTTTAATGTTTTAGCAAGTGTAATCCATTTATCAAGATCACCATCATAAAACAAATCAGTTTGAATTGATGCAGTTGCTGAACTATTTAAATTAGAAATGGCATCATCTAGCAATGATAATGCTGTGGCATAAACTACTTCATCATCATCTACATTAGGATTAAAATTTTCTGCACCTAGACCAGCTTCGCTGTAAGGAACATCACCAAAATAATCTACCAACGTTGTCATTGTATAAGACTCTAAAATTTGCGCAATCCCAACATGATGTGATAAACCTGCTTCAGTTGCACTAGCTTTTACAGTTTTGATATCAATTAAGTGACCAGCATAAGCTTGTCTCCAAACATCATCAAAATCACCCGGTTCCCATGCATTTTCATATAATGGCCCATACATATGCATCATTCTAACTACTTTCATACCAGCTTGAAACCCGATACGATTATCACCATCTTCTTCACTAATCCATTTAGAGAAATCTAGCATCGCACCATTTAACAATAAGTTAATATCAGACGAATCTGGCGAAGCATTATTTGGATCTGTATTTACATCTAAATCTAATGTTTCACACGAAATTAGTGAGAAGAACATTGATAATAGTAATACAGATATTTTATATTTTGTATTCATAATTATTTTTTTGTGTTATTATTAAAATGTTGCTCTAACTGATATTCCATATCTTTTCGCAGTTGGTCCAGTTAACAAATCAAACCCTCTTGAGTTGCCAACACCCTCACTTGATACAGAAGGATCAAAGTTTATAGAATCAGGGAAGTTAAATGCCTTAAACCATAAATTGTTTCCTGTAGCAGTTATAGATAAACTTCCAAAAGGCGTTTTTTCTAAAATCTTATCGGTAAAATTATATGCTAGCGATACTTCTCTTAATCTTAAATTAGTAGCATCGTAAACTTTAAATTCATCTTCACCTAAATTTTCCCAGTAATGATCGTTAGAAGTTATTTGAATAGTATTTATTGTACCATCTTGTCTAACTCCAGGAGCAACAACAGGAAGTGATCTATCAAACCCAGTTTCTCCAGCTTGACCTCTAATAAGTAAAGTGTTTGCTGTTGCAGAATACATATCGCCTCCATGAGTATAATCCCATTGCATTGAGAACGTAAAATTTTTATAGTTTATATTATTAATCCAAGTCATATGCCAATCTGGATTAGGGTCTCCAATAATTCCAAGTTGGTCTTCTAACAAGTATAAACCATCATTACCAACTATTGGGAGACCAGCATCATCTCTTTGTACTGGTGTTCCCATCAAAACATTAAAAGGTTGCCCTTGTATTGCAAAGTTCCCTAAATTAGAAAAAGGACCAGATAAAAATAATTGATCATCTTCTCCACCAGGAAGCTCTGTTACAACACTTTCGTAAGTATCATAATTTAAGATAAAATCCCATTTAAAATTATCAGTTAAAATTGGAATAGCATTAAAACCAATCTCAACACCTTCAGTTTCTAATACACCAGCATTTATTGCTGTTACTGAAAAACCAGAAGCAGGATCTAGTCGTTTATCTAAAATTTGATCTGTAGCTTCTTTAGTATAGATACTACCTTCAAATCCAATTCTATTACTTAAAGCTTTTAACTCAATACCAAATTCTATTTCAGTTACTAACTCTGGTTTTAAGTTTGGATTTCCTAAACGGTTAATACCACTATCAGCAATATTTACTGTACTACCATTAATATTTACAGGATTACCATTGGCATCTAACCAAGCTTTAGCAGCTACACCTAAACGATCTTTAGTAACAAAAGGATCTGCAAAATTTGCCGAACTACCATAACCTAATCTAAGTTTTAAATAGTTAATACCGTTTGGACTTTTTAAATCAGGGAAAGCGCTCGTTGGAATAAATGATAAACTTGCACTAGGATAAAACAATGAGTTATTACCAACTTCATGAGTTGAAGACCAGTCATTTCTACCTGCTACATTTAAATAAGCAAAATTCTTATAACCGAATGTCGCAGAACCGAAAACACCATAAGTGTTCTCTTGAGAATTAAACAAATCTATAGCATTTTTATCCTCGAAATTGTTAGCAAAGAATTTACCATAAACTAATTGCTTATCATAATTAATTGTTGATGAAGTAAGCGTATTTCTTCTAGCATTAAATCCAGCATCAAAAGAAAAAGTTAAATCTTCACTAAAATCTCTATTAATATTTACTAATAAGGAATGATCCCATATTTTTCCAGTAAATCTTGACTCATAGTATAGTCCATTAGGAAGATTAATACCACCTTTATTTACTTTAAATGATGATGTTTCATTATAACCATCAAAACCAGTTCTCCAAGTAGTCGAAATCCAATCATTAAATTTGTAAGTCCCAGCCATATTGAAATATACTCTATCCGTAATTTCCTGATCTATTTCATTTTCAGCTGTCCATCTAGGATTTTGAATATCATTACCAGAACGATAATATACACTTCTATGTTGATCATCTTCAAAAGGAAGCCCCATTAAATTTACAGAACGAGGTGTGTAAAGTACATTTGCAAATACACCAGTACCACCATCACTTACATTACTTGCTCCTGTACTTGAAGCATTTGGAGGACTCTTTTTATTTGTGAGTACATAATTCATAGTCCCACTAAATGTAAATTTATTAGATAATTTTGCAGTACCACCAACACTAAAGTTATTTCGTCTCAACGTATTATTAGGAGTAAATCCTTTTTGGTCATTATGAGAATAAGACATATTAAAGGAAGCATTCTCAGTAGATTTTGAAATATTAATGTTATTTACGGCAGTATACCCAGTTTCAAAAAAGTTTTTTGCACTATCGTATGGTCTATACTCATAAGTTGTTACACCTGCAAACTGAGGAAATGAAGTGTTAAAATCTCCACCACCAGATTGAACTGCATTATAAGCATTATCGGAATACACATGTAATACTTGAGTGAAAGGGGTTGTAAATTCAGCTCCCCAGTTACTAAAGGCTTTACCTAAACTTCCTTGCCAACCACCACCATATCTATTTTGATAGTCTGGAGTAGAAGATATTTCTTCAGTATAGTACGAAGAATTTACAGAGATTTCAAATCCTTTAGCTGTATCACCTGCAGAGCCAGATTTAGTTGTAATTAAAATCACACCATTTCTTCCTTGCTCCCCATAAAGTACTGTTGCACTTAATCCTTTTAATACACTTAAGTTTGCTATATTGTTAGGATCTAGATCTAATAATCTACTTGCTGAATTGTTTCCAGACTCAGATGTAGAAAATACACTTGTTTCATTAGTATCGTTAGAAAAAGGAACTCCATCAACAATTATTAAAGGTTGATTATTACCAGTCATTGTAGAGAACCCTCTAATGGTAATATTTGTTCCAGAACCAGTAATACCACTACCACCTAGAATATCTACACCAGGTACTTGACCAGAAAGAGCTCTGGCAACATCCGTTTCAGGTCTTTTTGCTATGTCCTCCCCTTTAAGAGTCGTTACAGCATAACCAAGTGCTTTTTTCTCACGCTTGATACCTTGGGCTGTTATAACTACCTCTTCTAAAAGAGCAGCATCTTCCTCCATTGAAACATTAATTGTATTTGCAGCTCCAACTGTTTGTTCAACAGTTTTAAGACCTACATAAGAAAAGGTTAAAACATCACCCACACTTGCATTGATAGTATAATTACCATCAAAATCTGTTTGAGCACCATTAGTTGTCCCTTTTACAATAATATTAACTCCAGGTAAGGGAATTCCAGAATAATCTGAAACTGTACCCGAAATTGTTTTCTCTTGTGCAAATGTTAATTGCACAACAAACGCTAGTAATAGCGTTAAAATTCCACTAAACTTTGTTTTCATTTTTTGATTTATTTGAATTAGTCGTTGCTAAAATCTAAATAAAAAGTTAATTATACAATTATTCTTTCTTAAAGTTTCATTTTTTTTTTTGCCTAATACCTTAAATCATTGGGTTTTTTTAAAATAAAGCAGTTAAACTTAAGTGAATTTTAGAGTCAGAAAATTTAAATTTTTGATTTTCAGATTTGCCATTTGCATAATTGAATCTTAACAATCCTGCTTTTGTATTGATGCCAAAACCAAAGCCAAAAGCAAAAAGTTTTTCTTTAGTTACTGTAATGTCATTTTCAAAATAAGCTGCGTCAAAGATGGAGTGTATATATATATTATTGTTTAGTTGATATCTATATTCGGTGTTTAACGCACTATACAATGAAGCTAATAGGCTGTTTTCTTCAAAACCACGTATGGATTTTATACCACCAAATCTAAAAAGTTCGTTTGTTAAATAACTGTCAGAAGTTATACTAGCACCATTTAATTTTAAGTATATACTATTTTTTTTATTTAAATTAAAAATTTTAGAAGAACTTAACTTTGAGAGAACTTGTCTTTCGGTAACATTTTCAAATTCTCTAGAGCCAAAACCAAGCTTTAAACTGAATACAAAGTTAAAAGGGAATAATATATTATAATGTTGCCTTTTTATATACTCATATCCTAAGCTATAAAAAACGGAATTATAATCCTGAATAGTTTGAGACACATTGTCATCTAGTAAATTATTAGATTGTATCCCGCCTATGCTAACATCTATTTTTTGTTTAGAATTAATTTGATAAAATATACTTGCCGATTGATTTACTGTTGTAAAGGTTGAATCTTTCTTAAATATGTTTAAAGCAAGTTCTGTTCCTATTGGTGAGCCAAAAATATAAGGTAGATTAAAATTAACCTCAAAAGTTTTTTGCTCATTTTCGTCACTTTTATAAATTAAATTAAAAGATTCACCATAATTAAGATTGTTAATTAGGTTTAAATTAAGATAGCCGTCAAATTCAATATTGTTGGTAGTCTCATTGGTGCCAAAACCCAAAAAGCCATCAAAGTTGTTACTTTTGGTTTTTTCTAAATATAAATAAAGCGAAGTAGAATCTTTTGTAAATAAAACTTCGGGAGGTTTTATTTGATTAGCAAAAGGTAACGAATTTAAGGCTTCTGTTTTTTCTTTGATATAATTTAAATTGAAATTATCTTTCGCCTTAATTTTTAAAAAATGTTTTAAATAGGATTTAGGAAAATTCTCATAACTTTTGACGATAATATTGTCGATACTTCTTTTTTTGTCAATAGTAATAATTAATTCGGCTTGAATATTATTGTGATCTTTCTTTTTTAGGTTTATAAGTTTAAGAGAAGAAAAAGGTTGTCCGTCTTCAATCAATTTAGTGTTTAAATAATTAAGGATATCTTCGGTTTTAGAGATTGACGTTACAAAATATTCAGAAGTTACTTCTTTTGAAACAGATTCTAATACCTCTTTCAAAATTAACTTTTTATTATAGTATATATATATGGTGTAATATTTTTTATTTAAGCTGAATTTCGCAAGGTAAGTTGAATCGTTTTCCTTTTGAGTAGAAACTAATTTATTTTCAATATATCCTATTTTTTGAATTTTTAAATGTAAAGATTCAATTTCATCTTTAATAGAATTGAAATCAACAAAGGAAGTTTTAAAGCCTAAAGAATCAATAATGTTATTTTCCAAACTATCTTTTCCTTGTACTCTAAAGTTTATATTTTGAGAGTATAAAGTAATCGAATCAAATAAAAAAAATACTAAACTAAAAATTATATTTCTTATCGCTGTCAAAAGCTTTTTTTTGTATAAAACTAACGGAAAATTAGTTTAAATAATATAACACTTAAATTAAATTTTAGATAAGTTATAAAATTAATACTTCAACATTTGAATAATTCATTTTAATTTCTACCTTTGCAGCCCTCTAAAAGAGGTTATAAAAAATAATATTATAAAGTAATATGCCAACAATTTCACAATTAGTACGAAAAGGAAGAGCCAAAATAACCAAGAAGAGCAAATCGGCTGCTTTAAATTCGTGTCCTCAAAGACGAGGAGTGTGTACTCGTGTTTATACTACAACACCAAAAAAACCTAACTCAGCAATGCGTAAAGTTGCAAGGGTAAGATTAACAAATGGTAATGAAGTAAACGCATACATTCCCGGAGAAGGACACAATTTACAAGAACACTCGATAGTATTGGTTAGAGGTGGAAGGGTAAAAGATTTACCAGGAGTTAGATATCATATCGTTCGTGGCGCTTTAGACACTGCAGGTGTAGAAGGTAGAACACAACGTAGATCTAAGTATGGTGCAAAACGCCCTAAAAAGTAATTAAAACTTTTATTGAAAAGAGATGAGAAAAAGACAAGCAAAGAAAAGACCACTTTTACCAGATCCACGTTTTAACGATCAATTAGTAACTCGTTTTGTTAACATGATGATGTGGGATGGAAAAAAGTCTGTAGCTTTTAAAATTTTCTACGATGCAATAGATATTGTAGAAGAAAAGAAAACTGACGAAGAAAAAACAGCTTTAGAATTATGGAAAGAAGCATTATCTAATGTTATGCCTCACGTAGAAGTACGTAGTCGTAGAGTAGGTGGAGCAACATTCCAAATTCCAATGCAAATTCGTCCAGACAGAAAAATATCTACTGCCATGAAATGGCTAATTAGTTTTTCACGTAAAAGAAATGAAAAATCTATGGCTCAAAAACTTGCAGCAGAAGTTTTAGCTGCAGCTAAAGAAGAAGGAGCAGCTGTCAAGAAAAGAGTAGATACTCATAAAATGGCTGAAGCTAATAAAGCCTTTTCACACTTTAGATTTTAGTAGGGAATGGCAAGAGATTTAAAATATACAAGAAATATAGGTATTGCGGCTCATATTGATGCTGGTAAAACCACAACAACTGAGCGTGTACTTTATTATACAGGAGTTTCTCATAAAATTGGAGAGGTACATGATGGTGCTGCAACAATGGATTGGATGGAGCAAGAGCAAGAAAGAGGTATTACAATTACCTCTGCAGCTACAACCTGTACTTGGGAATTTCCAATCGAAAATGGAAAACCAGTTGATGACACCAAAGGTTATCATTTTAATATTATTGACACTCCAGGTCACGTTGATTTTACTGTTGAAGTAAATCGTTCATTAAGAGTTCTTGATGGATTGGTTTTCTTATTTAGTGCTGTTGATGGTGTAGAGCCTCAATCAGAAACTAACTGGAGATTAGCCGATAATTATAAAGTCCCTAGAATAGGATTCGTGAATAAAATGGATCGTCAAGGTTCAGATTTCATGATGGTGAATAAGCAAGTGAAAGAAATGTTAGGCTCTAATGCAGTGCCTATTGTTCTTCCAATTGGAGAGGAAATAGATTTTAAAGGGATAGTTGATCTAGTTAAAAATAGAGCAATTATTTGGCATGATGAAACTCAAGGTGCCACTTTTGACGTTATTGAGATTCCAGAAGAATTAAAAGAAGAAGCACATAAATATAGAGCATTACTTATTGAAGAAGTTGCAACTTACGATGAGAACTTATTAGAGAAGTTCATGGAAGATGAGGATTCAATTACCGAGGACGAAGTTCATGCTGCCTTAAGAGCTGCTGTTATGGATATGGCAATCATACCTATGATTTGTGGTTCTGCATTTAAAAATAAAGGAGTACAGTTCTTATTAGACGCTGTATGCCGTTATTTACCATCGCCAATAGATAAGGATGCAATTATAGGAACACATCCACATACTGGAAACGAAATCGTTCGTAAACCAGATGTAAAAGAACCATTTGCTGCTTTAGCATTTAAAATTGCTACAGATCCTTTTGTTGGGCGTTTAGCATTTTTCAGATCATATTCTGGTCGTTTAGATGCAGGTTCCTATGTGTTAAATAATCGTTCAGGAAAAAAAGAACGTATTTCTCGTATCTATCAAATGCATGCTAATAAGCAAAATGCTATTGATTATATTGAAGCTGGAGATATTGGAGCTGCTGTTGGGTTTAAAAGTATCAAAACAGGAGATACACTTTCTGATGAAAAACATCCAATTATATTAGAATCTATGGATTTTCCAGATCCAGTAATTGGTATCGCAGTTGAGCCTAAAACTAAAGCAGATGTTGATAAATTAGGGTTGTCTTTATCAAAATTAGCTGAAGAAGATCCAACATTTACAGTAAGAACAGACGAAGCTTCAGGTCAGACAATTATTTCTGGAATGGGAGAACTTCACTTAGATATTATTGTAGATCGTTTAAGACGTGAGTTTAAAGTTGAAGTAAATCAAGGTCAGCCACAGGTAGAATATAAAGAAGCTATAACGCAAGTTGCAAATCATAGAGAAGTTTATAAAAAACAATCTGGTGGTCGTGGTAAATTTGCAGATATTGTATTTACACTAGAGCCAGCTGAAAAAGGCCAAGTAGGTCTTCAATTTGAATCAATAATTAAAGGTGGTAACGTTCCTAAGGAATTTATTCCTTCTATTGAAAAAGGATTCAAAATGGCTATGGTTAATGGACCACTTGCAGGATATGAAGTTGATGCTATGAAAGTAACATTAAAAGATGGTTCTTATCATGATGTAGATTCAGATCAATTATCATTCGAATTAGCTGCAAAGTTAGGATTTAAAAATGCATCGAAAGCGGCGAAAGCTGTTATTATGGAGCCTATTATGAAAATTGAAGTAATAACTCCAGAGGAGAATATGGGTGATATTGTAGGAGATCTTAACCGACGTAGAGGTCAGGTTAGTGATATGGGAGATAGAGCAGGAGCAAAAACTGTAAAAGCTACTGTGCCACTTTCAGAAATGTTTGGTTATGTAACAACATTAAGAACATTATCATCAGGTCGTGCAACATCAACAATGGAATTTTCACATTATGCTCAAACACCTTCAAATATATCTGAAGAAGTAATTAATGCAGCTAAAGGAATTCAATCTTAAAAGTTAAGAAAATGAGTCAAAAAATAAGAATAAAATTAAAGTCTTACGATCATAACTTAGTAGATAAGTCTGCTGATAAGATTGTAAAAACAGTTAAAAGTACAGGTGCTGTTGTAACTGGACCAATTCCATTACCAACTCACAAGAAAATTTTCACTGTGTTACGTTCACCACACGTAAATAAGAAGAGTAGAGAACAATTTCAATTAAGCTCTTACAAGAGATTGCTTGATATATATAGCTCGTCTTCAAAAACAATTGATGCTTTAATGAAACTTGAATTGCCAAGTGGTGTTGAAGTAGAAATAAAAGTATAAGTAAAAATATTGAAAGCAATTGCTTTCAAAAACATGTCCTGAGCTATGTGCAAAGGAAAAACGGTAAAATACATTCAAGGTTGAACGTATTTCGACCTTGATTTTTTTAAATAATATAGTAATAATAATAAATTAATAATTATGTCTGGGTTAATAGGAAAAAAAATCGGTATGACCAGCATTTTTGATGAAAACGGGAAAAATATTCCTTGTACAGTAATCAAAGCTGGACCATGTATCGTTACCCAAGTCAGAACTGAAGAGGTTGATGGCTACCAAGCCATTCAATTAGGTTTCGATGACGCGACAGAAAAAAGTGCTACTAAAGCAGACTTAGGTCATGCTAAAAAAGCAGGAACTTCTGTAAAACGCAAAATCGTAGAATTTCAAGGTTTTGAGGAGGAGTACAAATTAGGTGATGCAATCACTGTAGAACATTTCACAGAAGGTGAATTTGTTGATGTGGCAGGAACATCAAAGGGTAAAGGATTTCAAGGTGTTGTAAAACGTCATGGATTTGCTGGTGTAGGTCAAGCTACTCACGGTCAACATAACCGTTTAAGAGC
>Ga0209013_10001143_pt1 | contig 24524 bp, 23 predicted proteins | sample Cruoilmetagenom2_FD_187291 | JGI IMG/M metagenome (GOLD analysis project Ga0209013, IMG submission 187291) | Oil polluted marine microbial communities from Coal Oil Point, Santa Barbara, California, USA - Sample 2 (SPAdes) (version 2) | ecosystem: Environmental > Aquatic > Marine > Oil seeps ... | reverse complement strand
ACCACCTCGCGTTGGCTGAAGGCCGTAAGCATCAACACTCCGCAGATCTTCTCGCCGTTGATGATCCGTGCCGCCTCGAGGCCATCCATCCCGGGCATCTTGATATCGAGGATGGCAAGATCTGGTTGCAGGCCGCGCACCAATTCGACCGCTTGATCACCGCGCCCGGTTTCGCCGATCACCTCGTACCCCTCCTCTTCGAGGGTTTCACGTAGGTCCATTCTGATGATGGCCTCGTCTTCGGCGATCACGACGCGCAACGGCATGCCCCCTTATCTAGCAGGTGGCAGTCACATTTGGTCCAGCAGCTCGTCCTGCCGTGACTCGAGCGACGCGATCTCCTCGACAACGTGGGCTCGGTGCTTGGCCATTACATCAACGTGACGCCGAGCATCTCGGGCCTCGAACGAGGCCCCCGCTGTTTCCGACACAAGCGCACGAATCTCCTGGTCATCGGCATCATCGCCTAGGTGGCCGAGCTGCTCGTCGATCACCAACAGCTCGGCACGAAGCGACTTGATCCGGACTGAAACTTGCGTCAGCCGACGTTCAACGAGCCACGAACCCATTGCTTCGCGATCGTAGTTGACCCCTCGTTGTTCAACTGGCCAAGAGCGCCAGGCCGGTGAAGTCAATCTTCGATCCCGCCCAGACCCCCCCCGAACTGGCCGACCGACGGGAATGCCGATCTACGGAAACGTGACCAGCATCGCTTTGCTGATCGGCCTCACGATCGCACGCAACCGTGCACAACCTTCACTGCCGATCGCGTCGTAAGGCGCCGACGCAAGCTCGTCCGTTCGCTGCTCGATCCACGCTCGCCGCGCGGCGCCGAGTTCAGTCAAGCCGTAGTCAGGATCCAGCCACCCGATTGAGCGGAGGCGTTCCTCGGCCGCCAGCCAATCGTCGCCCGTCCGCTGGCGGGTCGCCTGCAGAACTCCAGCCGTGACGTCTCCCGCTGCGGCATGTGTCACTAGGGATTCACAGCCCGAGAGCCCCTCGACGGTGAGCGCCGCAATATGACCGTCCCCTCGATATTCACGCAGCAAGGCCTGCGCGTGCCAGAGCACCAGATGGGGTGCTTCCGGCCACGACAGCGAAGCATGACCGGCGAACAATGGGCGTCCCTCCGTGCGCAGACAAGCGGCCATCGCTGCCTTGCGAGCCAAGTCAGCGGCCTCGGCGATGTCGGGACTCTCGACAAATTCGGGCGCAATTCGGCGGATCATTCGATCGGCAGCGCGCAATCGGGCATCGATCATCGCTGCAGGTGACACCGTCTCCCAGATGCCGTCCATACTTCGCCTGACCAGATCTGGATCGAAGTTGAAAAAGGTTGCGATGACCACCGCGGCGCATACGGGTCCCATCGCCGCGGATCGAGACGCGAAGTATCCACTCATGCGATCACCCACACCAACGGCCTCATACTCCTCTGCCGCCTCAGGCACGAAGTAGATCGCACCGTGATACGGCTCGAGCGTGCGCCAGGTCTTCCGAGCGATGAGAGGATCCATCACAAGAGCATGGCATCACAGCGCACCGGCATCGTGAACAGAAGAACACGAAAAGGCGTTGCGCAGTCTTGTGCCCCGGGTCGGACTCGAACCGACACTTGACGGATTTTGAGGCCGTTGCCTCTGCCAATTGGGCTACCGGGGCTGGTGGATCGTTGAGGCTAGTGGTCCATCGCCGAAATACTCACGGGTACCCACCACCGGTACCTGGCTCAAGGCAATCTCACCCGTTACCGCGCGGTAGCGCCAACCTCGTCGTGGGGCGGCCTAGCCTGCCGACAATGCTCGCTTTCACTTTCCCCGGCCAGGGGTCGCAACGACCCGGTATGGGACTCCCCTGGCGCGACCACGAGAGCTGGGAACTCATCGACGAGGCCAGCGACATCGCCGGACGTGACGTCGGTGCTCTGCTCTGTGACGCCGACGCCGACGAACTCAAAGACACCCGTAACGCTCAGCTCACCACCTTCGTGTCGAGCCTGATGGTCCTCGACGCGGTCGAGCGACTCGGAATCGAGCCGAGCTTGTGCGCCGGACACAGCCTTGGTGAGTACACCGCCCTCACCGCCACTGGGGCTCTCGGCTTTGACGATGGCATTCAGTTGGTAATTGCGCGCAGCGAGGCAATGCATGATGCCGGGCTTGCGCAGCCGGGCACGATGGCGGCCGTCCTCGGGCTCGACGACGACCAAGTCGACGTTGCTTGCCGCCGCGCCGACTCTGACGTGTGGGTCGCCAATTTCAACGCACCCGGCCAAGTTGTCATCGCCGGTTCCCCCGATGGTGTTGCCGCGGCAACGGTTCAGGCGAAAGAACTCGGAGCCAAGAAGGTCATGCCGCTGCGAGTCTCCGGGGCCTTCCATACGCCGTTCATGGCCCGAGCGCGTGAGCGCCTTCGTGTGGCCTTGGCTGAAGCTGCCCCTCGTGACACTGACGTACCAGTGGTCTCCAACGTCGATGCTCTACCGCATGACCAGGGAGCCGATTGGGCAAGCCTGCTCTCGGCGCAACTCTCCAGCCCGGTTCGTTGGAAACAGTGCCTCGTGACGCTAGCCGAATCCGGAGTGACCGACCTGGCTGAACTTGGGCCAGGCGCCGTGCTCACCGGTATGGCCAAGCGCACTCTCGGCAGCTGCCGTACGATCTCGGTCTCGACACCGGAGGATCTCGACAAGCTGATCGAGTGGGTTGGTGCGGTAACGCCGTCGGGGCCAACCCAGCACGAGGGCGAGCATCTCTTTGCCATCGAACGACTGGTGGTGAGTCCTGGCACCGGCATCTTCACTCCGCTCGGCAACCTCTCCGAGGGGTCAGGCATCGACGTCGGCACCGTCCTCGGCCACGTGGGCGAACACGAAGTGCGATCTCCGTTTGCCGGAATTCTGCAGAGCTACATTGCCCTCGACACCGAGCGCGTGAGCGCCCGCCAACCGATCGCCTGGTTGCGAACGGATTGACGGGCCACCAACAACACTTCACCCACGAATCGAAGGAACAGACCATGCCAGCCGTACCGCAAGGAGCCCGTGGAGCGATCATCACGGGCTGGGGCACCGCTTTACCCGACAAAACACTGACGAACGCCGACCTCGAAGAGATGTTCGACACCAGCGACGAATGGATCGTCGAGCGGACGGGAATCCGCGAGCGCCGCGTCGGTGGAACGACGGCGGGACTCTCGGTGGAGTCCGGTCGTAAAGCACTGGAGATGGCCGGGCTCGATCCGAGTGAGATTGATGCGCTGATTCTTGCAACAACGACTCCCGATCGAGCCGTTCCAGCGACCTCGGCCACAGTTCAAGATCTGCTCGGCTTGACCTGCGGCGCATATGACATAAATGCAGCCTGCTCCGGTTGGGTCTATGGGCTGGTCACTGCGCACGGCCTGATCGCGATGGGTGCGAACAAGATCCTCCTGATCGGAACCGACACGCTGGCGCGTATCACCGACTGGACCGACCGGAGCACGGCGATCTTGTTTGCCGATGGATCAGCAGCAACTGTGCTCGAAGCGGTCGATGGTCCGGGTGAGATGCTGGGATGGGATCTCGATTCCAACGGGAGTGCCGAGCAGGCTCTGTACTGCGAAGTCGGCGGGAAGCTCCAGATGGAGGGAAAAGAGGTCTTTCGTCGGGCCGTTCGGATCATGGTCGACTCCGCTACGAAATCGATGGAACATGCTGGTGTCGTTGCTGACGACATTGCCCTCGTCATACCTCACCAGGCCAACCTCCGAATCATCAGCGCTTCGTGCGATCGGCTCGGGATCGGGATGGATCGCGTTTCCACCGTGCTCGACCATACGGGCAATACATCAGCGGCATCGGTCCCGCTCGCGTTGGCGGCGGCGCTCGATCAAGGGCGAGCCGCTGAGGGTGATCTCGTGCTCTTCGTCGGTTTCGGAGCGGGAATGACTGCCGCCAGTGCCGTCGTACGCTGGGCCGCAAGCCCATCCGCAAATGAGACGAATGGGGTCAGACCCCAATCGTCTCATTCGACCGGAAGAGACAACAATGAGTGACAACTCCGGCCGCATCGTCTTGATTACGGGTGGGTCGCGGGGTATTGGCCTGGCATGTGCGCGGCGGTTCGCCGACCTGGGCGACCGTGTTGCGGTGACGTACCACTCGTCGGCCTCGCCCGAGGGGTTCTTCGGCGTCAAGTGCGATGTCACCTCGGGAGACGAGGTCGACGCTGCGTTCTCGGCTGTCGAGGAACACTTCGGGGGCCCAGTCGAGGTACTCGTCTCGAACGCCGGGATGACCAAGGACGGGTTGCTCCTGAAGATGAGCGAGGATGACTTCACGTCGGTGCTGGATGCCAATCTCACCGCTGCATACCGAGTCTCGAAGCGCGCCGCGCGCGGCATGCTCAAGGCCCGTTCCGGGCGAATCGTGCTCATCTCCTCAGTCGTCGGTCTGCTCGGGTCAGCCGGCCAAGCGAACTACGCGGCGTCGAAGGCGGGGCTAGTCGGGTTCGCCAGGTCCCTGGCCCGAGAACTCGGGTCTCGTTCAATCACCGTCAACGTGGTGGCACCCGGACCGGTTGCCACCGACATGACCGCCGCGCTCGGCGACGACCGCCTGGCCGAGTTGACAGATGCCGTGCCTTTGCGCCGAATGGCGGAGCCTGGCGAAATCGCCGGAGTTGTCGCATTCCTCGCGTCACCCGATGCGGCCTACATCTCCGGAGCAGTCATCCCAGTTGACGGCGGCCTGGGCATGGGTCACTGATTTTTCGCGAACGATCGCTTCGATAGTCGGCTTGACGCATCGAACACGCCTACACTCTCAACCCAGAAACAAGGAGAAACACGTGGACCCAGAACTGTTTGCACGCTTCCGCAAGTGCGCCGTCGAAGTACTGTCAGTAGAGGAGAGCGCCGTCGTTCCCGAGGCCAACTTCGGTGATGATCTCGACGCCGACAGCCTTGACCTCGTCGAGCTCGTCATGGCCCTCGAGGAAGAGTTTGACGTAGCGGTGCCCGAAGAAGAACTCGAGGGTGTCGAGACAGTTCAACAGGCCTACGACATCGTCGTCGCGAAGCTGTGAGCGGCGGCGACCGTCGGGTCGCAGTCGTCGGCCTCGGTGTGGTGGCGCCTACCGGAATTGGCGTTGCCGATTTCTGGGCTGGCCTTCTCGGACCTGGCATAACCGAGGGACAGGCCCAGGAGTTTGACGATTGGGACCCGTCTCCGTATTTCGACAATCCCAAGCAGGCGCGCCGTGCTGACCCAGTGCAACAGTTTGCTCTTGCGGCAGCGGGTGAAGCCTTCGACAGTGCGGGAGGGTTCGATTCGATTGGCGTTCCATCCGATCGGTTCGGCACCATATTTGCGAGTGGGGTAGGCGGGCTCCATACCCTCGAAGAGCAGGTACTTCTACGCAACGAAAAGGGCGATCGGCGCGTGTCTCCCTTTCTCGTGCCCATGATGATGGTCAACGCGCCAGGTGCCGCCATCTCGATGCGCTATGGCCTGCGGGGCCCGAACGAGACCATCTGCACAGCGTGCGCGGCGAGCACTCATTCGATCAGCTACGCCGCTCGCCTCATCAAGTGGGGCATCATCGATGCGGCCGCAACTGGCGGTAGCGAGTCAGCGGCGACACTCACGGCGATGGCCGGGTTCCGCAACATGACAGCGCTCACGAACGTCGGCATCAGCCGACCCTTCGATGCAGAACGCGACGGCTTCGTGATGGGTGAGGGTGCCGCTGTGCTGATACTCGAAGAGTGGTCACACGCCGAGGCTCGGGGTGCCAACATCATCGGTGAGATTCTCGGCAGCGCGAGCAACGCCGATGCTCATCACATCACTGCCCCCTCCCCCGGCGGAGTCGGTGCAATCGCCTGCATGAACCTCGCACTCGCCGATGCGGGCATCACCGCATCAGACATCAAGCAGGTCAATGCTCACGGAACATCGACGCCACTGAACGATGCCGCCGAGGCCGCCGCGATCACCGAGGTCTTCGGCGCGAATGCCGTCCCCGTCGTGTCCACCAAGGGTGTTACCGGTCATGCGCTCGGTGCGGCCGGCGCACTGGAGGCGACAGCCGCGCTGCTCTCGATCAGCCACAGCCTGATCCCGCCCACGGCGAACACCACGACAATCGGCGATGACATCGATATCGACCTGGTGATCGGTGGCCCCCGCGAGTGGACTCCCGGCCCCGTGATTTCCAACAACTTCGGTTTCGGTGGCCACAACGGCAGCGTCATCTTCGCCCCCGCCGGCTGATCCCTTCTGGTAACAATCCGAACGTCCGAAATCTTGCGCAAATCGAGCGCTGAGCGTTCGATTTGCGCAAGATTTCGGACGTTCGGGCTGATTAGTAGGGCTCAGGCGTCGGCGAGGACGAAGAGCAGACCGCATTGGCAGGCAATTTCATCCCCGACTCGAGCAATCCCGGTACCTTTCCCCGCCCTGGCTGACATGAGACCCAATTCGACTTCGAGGATCAACTCCTCACCGGGAACAACTTGGCGACGGAATCGCGCCTTGTCCATTCCGCCGAACAGCGGAAGCTTGCCTGCAAATTTCTCATCGGACAGCACCGCGGCAGCTCCAACTTGAGCGATTGCCTCACACATCAACACTCCTGGGAGCGTTGGTCGACCGGGAAAGTGACCAGCAAAGAAGTATTCATCACCGGTCAATCGCCACACTCCAGAAGCAGAGACGCCGGGCACGATCGATGTCAACTCGTCGACCAGCAGAAAAGGTGGTCGATGCGGAAGCAGGTCGGAGGGTTGAGGCAGGTCACTCATCAGTAGCTCTTTCGGTCGCTGGGCTTGAACTTATTGGTCGGTGGCGAACCTTCATATCGCTCACAGTCGGGATCCAATGACACCTCAGTCTGACCCGGGACGGCGCTCGGACTCGGTGTCGGGATCGCCGCTGTACCCGGCTGGGTAGGTCAGGGCCAGCTCCTCGGCGGATGGAGTCCGCCGCTTCTGAGCTTCGGCGGGAAGTAGTGCGACAATCGCGTTCATTATCCGCTTCGTATCGGCCTCGAGTGACCTGCCCTTCAGATCGACAGGCTCGCCGACCCGGATCCGTACGGTCGGCGGATCGGTCAGGTTGAGCACATTCGGCATTCGGCTCGACCGAGGCCACACCTTCTCGGTACCCCACAGTCCGATGGGGATCACCGTGGCTCCCGTCATCTGCGCGAGTCGTGTTGCTCCCCAGCGACCCTTCGGCTTCCGGAAGAATGCGGGACCACGAGGGATCGTTCCCTCGGGCATCATGACGACCATCTCACCGCCCCCAAGCGCGTCTGCGGCGGCCTGAAGCGGTTCGTCCGAACCCGTTCCGCGATCAACCCGGATTCCACCCATTGCCGCCGCGATCTGTCCGACGACAGGCGCATCGAACACCTCCTTCTTGCCCAAGAAGCGCGCTGAGCGACCACACTTTCCGATGGCAATGGAGATCGCCGCAGTATCAAAGTAGCTGCGATGATTGGCGCACAAGATCGCCGGACCGCTACTCGGGATGTTGTCGACCCCGGCGATGTCGAAGCGGACATAGGGGTACGCAGCCGGACGAGCAAGTTGTAGGGCGATCTGTTGCAGTTCGAGCCCGATCACGGGGACCTTGACAACGCCTCGCGAAACATCGAGGTTTATGGTTGGCCACCGGCGCGTCGCCGCAACGAGCACCATCCGCGGATCGGGATTGACCACCACAGGGTTACCGACCGCGGCCAACATCGGAGTGTCATAGACGCTGTCTGAGTAGGCATAACTGTCGAGAAGTTCGATGCTGTGCTGCTCAGCCCACTCAGTGATCGCTGTCAGCTTGCCCGCCGACCAGACGAATGGGCCATCGAGCGTGCCGTCGTAGGTGCCGTCACTCGCGACGCCGTAGCGGGTCGCGACAACATCATCGAGCCCGAGGCGGTCAGCAAATGGTTTGACCATGTCGTATGGCGTCGTGGTGGCCAGAACCACGGGTCGACCTGCCTCACGGTGTGCGGCAAATGCCGTTTCGGCAAAGGGCTGCACCATCGAGCAGAGTTCGTCGGCTACAGATTCAGCAGCGGCAACTACCGCCGCCCGTGGCCGTCCCTTTGCCAGGGTGACTGCCTGGCGGGCGAGCGCCATAGAGGGCAGCGTTTCCCCGATTGTATTGAACAGGCTGAAGACCAAATGTTCTCCTGGTATCGGTTTGGCGCTCGTCAGCCCCGCCTCGCGCATCGCGGCCGAGAACACCTCACCGGAAGCCCCCGACAACAGCGTTCGATCAAGATCGAAGAATGCGGCACCCCGTGGTCCAGTCACCAACTCAGACTAGGCGTTGGACCGGGCTCGCCGCACCACAGCCCCACGGTGCGCAATCAAGGTACCCACGCGGGCGTAGCTCACAATCTCGTCTTGAACGAACCCGAAAATCGGGAAAGACCCGGATACTGGATCCGGGTCTCTCAACCTAGGAATGTCCTCCGATGGGGGATCGGATTGTGGACTTCCCTTCGAGTGGAACATGGGGGGTGTTCTCACTGCGATCTCTGTGCTTGTGAAAGTATGCACGTAATCGAATGATCTGGCAAGTAGAACAAACAGATATCGAGTATCGTTTTTGGAGATGGATGTTCGACAACTCGCTACCCTCGTGGCAATCGCTGACCATGGCACGTTCTCAGCAGCTGCTCGTTCGCTTTACACCGTCCAGTCAAACGTCTCGGGACACATCGCTCGGCTGGAAAAAGAACTCGGGGTCACGCTGGTCGACAGGGCGCAAGGTGGACTTACCGAGGAGGGCGTACGGGTCGTCGAACGCGCCAGACGGGTACTGAACGAGATCGATGACATCACCGCCGACATGGCAAGTCGCGACGCTGATATTTCCGGCCAGACACGAATTGGAGTAATCGGCACCACAGCGCGCTGGCTGATGCCACAGTTCCTCAGCCGACTCGGCGAAGAACACCCGAACGTCCGCGCCATCGTCCAGGAAGGATCCACCTCGTCGCTCGTCCCGAACGTTCTCGGGGGTCAGCTCAACGGGGCGATCGTTCATCTTCCTGTCGACGACCCTGACCTCGTGATCGAGCCGCTGTTCGCAGAAGACCTGCTGCTGCTTGCCAACGAACATCATCCGCTCGCCACCCGCGATCTCATTCCTCTCGAGGATCTCGACGATATTCCACTGCTTCTCCCCCCAACCGGCAGCGCACTCCGACGAGTGCTCGAACGAGCTGCGGCATCATCCGGTGTCACGCTGCGGGCACAGGCGGAGGTAGACGGAGTCGGACTTCTCGCCTCGCTCGCATTCGACGGTTTCGGTGCGGCAATCGTCCCTGCAACGGCTGTACCAACATCACCCAATGGCTCGTTCCGCCGAATCACGGTGCCCGAGCTGCCGCGCAGGGTCGTTGCGTTCATTCGTCGACGACGACCGAGCTCCAGCGCGCCTACTCTCGCCGCGGTGGAGACACTGCAAGCCGTGACTCAGGAGCAAGGTGCCCAGCAACACGGCGTCTACCCTGACGCAGCTGCACTGCCATTCGCCCGCACGAGGTGATCAACGGTGCCAAAGAAGACCGACTAGGCCGATACTGTCCACTGCGATGAGCTTGCTTCCACTCGACGCGCCTCCATTGGCGCTGACCTCGCTGACCCCGAGCCATGCCCATGCGACGGTGCGGCAACTGGGAGATCGATCAGTCATCTGGGTCGAGATCGACAAAGGCGCCGACACCGTGCGCCTCAGCTCGGACACCTCAGATCAGATCACCACCGGTGCACGCGCGGCGCTCGAGATGCGAATACCACTTGTCCTCGTTTTGTCAACGGCCGGGGCCGACATCAATGAAGGTGTCTCTGCGCTACATGCATGGGGCCAGTCGGCGGCGGCACTCGTCGCATGCTCCGGTTCTGTTCCGACCGCCATCATCGTTGATGGTCCGGCAGTTTCGGGGCCCGCATTGCTCCTCGGTCTGGCCGATCTCACCGTGATGACCGAAAGCAGTTACGCATTCGTCAACGGGCCCGTGATGGTCGAACAATTCACCGGCGTGGGAATCGATGTCGACGAACTGGGCGGCGCTGCCAACCATGAGCGGAACACGGGCGTGCCGACTGCTGTTGTCGCCGACCGCGAAGCAGCTGAGGCAATGGTGGAGGAACTGCTGTCGTACCTTCCCGACCACGTCGACAGTGAGCCCCCACGTTGGGCCGTCGACGACCCGCCAGACCGACTCTGTCCCGAAGCCGGTGCCGAGATACCCACCTCCTCGACTGGCAGTTACGACGTTCGAAAGGTCGCAGCCGCCATCGTCGATGAAGACTCACTGATCGAGTTACGCGAACGGTGGGCCGGCAACGTCGTCACGGCGTTTGCAACGATCAATGGCCACTCTGTCGGAATAGTCGCCAATCAACCGATTGTGCTGGCCGGCACTCTCGACATCCCGGCATCGCAAAAGGCAGCTCGATTCGTTGCCCTCTGCGACGCATTCAACCTGCCGATCATCACGCTCGTCGACACCCCCGGCTTCTACCCGGGTAAAGATCTCGAGTGGCGCGGCATGATTCGCCATGGCGCTCAGCTGGTGTACGCATATGGACGAGCCACGGTTCCACGGATCTGCGTCATTCTCCGGAAGAGCTACGGCGGCGCGTACATCGTGATGGACTCCAAGACAATGGGCAACGACCTTTGCCTCGCGTGGCCGTGGGCCGAACTGGCTGTCATGGGCGCCGGCCAGGCAGCGGCAATTCTGCAACGACGCGCCACTCCGGAGGAACGCGCCGAATTCGAATTGGACTACGCCGATCGGTTGCTCAATCCCTACGTCGCGGCTGACCGAGGCCTCGTTGACGCGGTGATCGACCCCGCCGACACCCGCCGTGACATCGCCTCGGCACTCGAAATTCTGGAAGACAAGCGCGACGACATCGGCGGACGGAAGCACGGCAACTCGCCACTCTGATAATGAGCGACGGCCGGATCGGCCCGTTCAGTTCTGGCGGACCGGTTCATGCCCCGATGTCTGTCGGGGGTGCGGGTGTTCCACCCGACGCGATCGGGTCACTTCTCGTCGGCACTCTCGGGGCACTCGAACTCGAAGAGCAACGCCCCGATGTCCATCTCGGGGCTGGCCGCGACCTGATGACTGCACTGTTTGAGCCAAGAACCGCAGATCTGGAGACCTTCTACTTGGCCGTCTGATGCAAGCACCAGGCGCGGCCACAATCGACGATTCGCAGGATGTGGGGCACACGACATGACCCACTACTATGGCAAGTTCGACCGGGGAGGAACCTCCAGTCGAAACAGTTGCTATCAACGACAACGTTCGCGCCACGAGAGGAAGCCACGTGCCCGACACAATCACAATTACCGACGACCGCACCGGTAGGACCGTCACCGTCCCGATGGAGGGTGGAACGTTCCCCTCTTCAGCTCTCCGGGAACTCGATCCGACGCTCTACTGCTATGACCCTGCCTTTCTCTCGACTGCCTCATGCAAGTCGGGCATCACCTATCTCGATGGCGAAGCCGGCATCCTCCGCTACGGCGGCTACCCGATCGAGCAGCTGGCCGAGAACTCCACGTACCTCGAGGTTGCCTACCTCCTCCTGAACGGCGAGCTCCCCAATAGCGAGCAGCTCGCCACGTGGGTCGACGACGTCACGCACCACACCTTCATTCACGAAAACATGCGCAAGCGGTTCGTCGACGGGTTCCACTACAACGCCCACCCGATGGGGATGTTCATCTCAGCCACCGCGGCACTAGGGACCTTCTACAACGGCTCCAAGGATGTCGAGGAACCAGCTGCGCGCGATCGTCAGATCCTCAGGCTGATCGCCAAGGCTCCGACCATGGCGGCAATGTGCTACCGATTCTCGGTCGGTCTACCGTTCAACCTGCCGGACAACGACTTGTCGTATGCGGCCAACTTCCTCAACATGATGTGGAAGGTGGGCGACTACGAGGTCGACCCGCGACTCGAGCGGGCAATGGACATCCTGTTCATCCTCCACGCCGACCACGAACAGAACTGCGGAACAACCGCGATGCGCGTCATCGGGTCCAGCCACGCCGATCCGTACTCGTCAGCAGCGGGCGCTGCGGCGGCGCTATACGGTCCAATGCACGGCGGAGCCAACGAGGCTGTAGTCCGAATGCTCAACGAGATCGGCTCGATCGAGAACGTGCCGGCCTTTGTCGAGTCGGTGAAGCGAGGCGAAGGCAGGCTCATGGGGTTTGGCCACCGCGTTTACAAGCACTACGACCCGCGGGCACGCATTATCAAGCAGGCTGCATACGACGTGTTCGAGGTCACGGGCAAGAACCCGCTCCTCGATGTCGCGCTAGCGCTCGAAGAGACGGCGCTGTCAGATTCCTACTTCGTTGATCGCAAGCTGTACCCGAACGTCGACTTCTACTCGGGCCTGATCTATCAGGCCATGGAGTTCCCCATCTCGATGTTCACCGTGCTGTTTGCAATCCCACGCATGTCCGGTTGGCTGGCCCACTGGCAGGAGCTGCTCAATGATCCGGCCCAGAAGATCTCGCGACCACGGCAGTTGTACGACGGTCCGGACGAGCGCAACTACGTCCCCATCGCCAACCGCTGACACCACCTGCGATGAGCTTCAGCGCGACCTGTCCGCGTCGAAACTCATCGGTAGAAGCTGTCCACCACCTGCGATGAGTTTCAGCGCGACCTGTCCGCGGCGAAACTCATCGGTGGGTGGGTCCGTTAGTGGATCGCGTTGAAGGTCGGGCTCGTGTTAGTGATGTCCGGGATGCTGGCACTCGACGCTGCTCGCCGGAGATCTGATGAAACGCTCCGTTGCGATGGACCCCTATGAATCACTGCTGAACCCGGGTTAGCGGCGCATTGACAATTGGGCCAAACGCGCAGAAGATCGGTGCCGTGGGTGACTCTGTAGATTGGGGAGCGAACTTCTCCGGAGCGAGCATGGCCGCGTACGAAGACGCGCTGGTTGGGCCGCTGTTCGTGCCTTGGGGTGAACATCTTCTCGACCTGGTCGATGTGCATGTTGGCGACTCGGTGCTCGACGTCGCGTGTGGACCGGGAACGGTCGCCCAACTCGCGGCCGCTCGGGTTGGACCTTTGGGTTCTGTTGTCGGCTGCGATCTGAGCGAAGAGATGTTGTCCATCGCCAGATCCAAGGGTGAGGTCGGCGATGTCAGGATCGAATATCGGCAATGCCCCGCGGAGACTTTGTCTGTCGAGCGCGATTCATTCGATGTGGCCGTGTGTCAGCAGGGCCTTCAGTTCTTCGGGAACAGGGTCGGTGCCCTGAGCGAGATACGACGCGCTCTCCGCGACGGCGGCCGCCTGGGAGTGTCGGTCTGGTGTGAGATCGAGTCGTGTGAGCCATTTGCCGCCATCGCAGCCTCCATTGCCGGGGTGATGGGCCCAGAGGCGGCCGCCGGTTATTGTAATGGGCCATGGGGTCTCACTGACGCCCAGCACATACATGATGAGTTGAGTGCCGCCGGCTTCGAGGAAATTGAGATGAGTCGCGATGAGATATCCGTCGTGTTTGACGACGCCGCCCACTTGATCCGAACCTTGGGCGCCGCGCCGGTAGGAGCGCAAGTGCAGGCCCTGAACTCTGATGGTCGCCGCGCCCTTCGGTCGGCCGTCGAAAACGCCACCGCGGACCTCACAAAGGGCGGCGTGATCAGTGGCATAACAACCTGCCACACGGCACTTGGGACAGCCTGACCCGTCGCTGCCCCACGGGATAGCGCGAGACTCAGTAAATGAGCAACGGGAATACCACGGCCGAGGATTCGCGAGAACTCCTTCGTCGTCGCTGTCTTGAACTCGGCATGACATCAGACGAAATACAAGCTGCCGGAGATGACCTCGCCGGGGCCGCGGTCAGACGGATATTCGCGCCGAGCGGTATGCAGTTCACCGTTGCTGACGTCAGCCATCGAGCGCACGTTTCTGAAGAGCTTGTCGAGCGGTTTGCCCGAGCTTGCGGAATTGCCAAGCCGGACCTGGTTGACATCATCATGACCGAGCGGGAAGTGGAGCTAGTCACGTTCTTGGCGCCTGCGTTCGACCTGCTCGGTGAGGAAGCGGTACTTCAGTTGCTTCGAGTTGCCGCCGCCGCGATCGCACGTATCGGAGATATGACCATTTCGACTTTCTCGACCGGGGCGGGAGCACGGGCGACGCGTGACGACGAGTCAGGTCTGCTGCTGCTCGAAACCAACTTGGCCGCGGCAGAGATGCTGCCACAGTTCGGGGATCTCTTAACCCAGATGCTTATACGCCATCTCGGCCAGGAGTACCGGCAGATGAACGAACAGACCTTGTCGTTGGCGTTGAGCGCCGGAGTCGATGCGTCGCAAATGGCGATTGGTTTCGCTGACCTAGTCGGCTCCACGCGCCTTGCCGATCGCGGATCTCTTGCAGAGTTGAACTCCGCCCTCAATGCGTTCGAACAAACCGCGGCTGACACCGTGCGCGCAAATGATGGTCGCGTCGTCAAGTTCATCGGAGACGAGGTGATGTTCCGTGCCGACTCCGCTGACGCCGGATGCACCATCGCCATAGACCTCATCGAGACCTTACGGTCGGATGACCTAGTGCCGCCTATTCGAGTGGGCCTGGCTTTCGGTGACGTCCTGACCAGGTCGGGCGATTTCTACGGTCCAACCGTCAACCTCGCCGCGCGGCTCACCAAACTGGCTCCAATGAACGGGGTGGTGGCGACGGCGGAAACCGTCGATGCGTTATCCACACCGAACCAGTTCGACATTGGGACCCTTGGTGCCATCAAGGTTCCAGGACTAGACGAGCCGGTAGAGCTGACCAACCTGTCATCGCGCTCTACTCCCTATGAAAGTGGCCCCCGCCCTTCGAGGGCTACCTGAGAGCCGTCAGGACATCGTTCCGCTGGTGGAGGTTGATTTCCGCCAGGACATCGTTCGGGTCTGTTAGTGGATCGAGTCGAGGATCGCGTTGAAGGTTGCGCTCGGACGCATGATGGCCGTGGCCTTTGCGGGGTCGGGTACGTAGTAGCCGCCGATGTCGGCGGGCTCACCCTGCACCGCAAGGAATTCCTCGTCGATGGTCTGCTCGTTCTCAGCGAGCGCGGCCGCGATCGGCACGAATGTAGAGGCGAGTTGGGCGTCTTCGGTCTGCGCGGCAAGTGCCTGCGCCCAATAGAGCGCAATGTAGAAATGGCTGCCGCGATTATCGATCTTGCCGAGACGTCGAGCCGGTGACTTGCCGTTCTCGAGAAGCTGGCCGGTGGCGATATCGAGAGCGTCAGCGAGAAGCTGTGCACGCTTGTTCCCGGTCACCTTTGCGAGGTGCTCGAATGATACCGCGAGGGCGAGGAACTCACCGAGCGAATCCCAGCGCAGATAGTTCTCCTTCACGAGCTGCTGAACATGCTTCGGGGCCGAACCTCCGGCTCCGGTTTCGAAAAGCCCGCCACCATCGAGCAGCGGTACGACCGAGAGCATCTTGGCGCTCGTTCCGAGTTCGAGGATCGGGAAGAGGTCAGTCAGATAGTCGCGGAGAACGTTTCCGGTGACCGAGATCGTGTCCTCACCGTTGCGAATGCGATCGATGCTGAACCTTGTTGCATCTGCGGGTGACATGATCTCGATCTGCAGGCCCGCCACGTCGTGGTCCGGCAGGTACTTCCTCACCTTCGCAATGAGTTGAGCGTCATGCGCCCGGGATTCATCGAGCCAGAACACCGCTGGAGCACCCGTTGCTCGGGCCCGTTCGACGGCGAGACGTACCCAGTCGCGGATCGGCTCGTCTTTGACCTGGCACATTCGGAAGAGGTCGCCCTGTTTCACCTGCTGTTCCATCAGTGTTGCACCCGAGGAGTTGTCGACCACGCGGACGGTGCCCGCACTGGCGGCTTCGAAGGTCTTGTCGTGACTGCCGTACTCCTCGGCCTTCTGCGCCATGAGTCCTACGTTCGGTACCGTCCCCATCGTCGACGGCTCGAATGCTCCGTTGACACGACAATCTTCGATCACAGCCTCGTAGACACCCGCGTAGGAGCTGTCGGGGATGACAGCCATGGTGTCTTGCAGCTCGCCGGCCGAGTTCCACATCTGTCCCGACGTGCGAATCATCGCCGGCATCGAAGCATCGACGATCACATCACTGGGAACGTGCAGGTTCGTGATTCCTCGGTCGGAGTCGACCATTGCCAGGTCGGGACCGTTCGAGAACGCCGCCTCAACGTCAGCCTCGATCGCGGCACGCTGAACCTCTGGAAGCGACTCGATGGCGCGCACCACGTCTGCCCATCCGTTGTTTGCATCAGCACCAGCGGCCGCGAGCACGTCGCCGTACTTGGCGAAGATTTCGGCGAAGTACACCTCGACGGCATGACCGAAGATGATCGGGTCGGAGACCTTCATCATCGTGGCCTTCAGGTGGATCGAGAAAAGGACTCCTTGCTCCTTGGCCGAACGAATCTGGTCGGCGAGGAACGAGCGCAACGCAGCAACGTCCATGACGGTGGAGTCGATGACTTCGCCAGCAAGCAGTGGTACCGAATCTTTGAGCACAGTCTTCGAACCGTCGGCACCAACGAGTTCGATACGGGCGCTTCCATCCGCCTCAACAGTCATCGACTGCTCGTTTGAGTAGAAGTCATCCTTGCCCATCGTGACGACACGAGTCTTGGAGTCTGACGACCAGGCCCCCATCGAATGTGGGTTCTTCTTCGCATAGTCCTTGACCGCCTTCGGAGCCCGGCGATCAGAGTTGCCCTGACGAAGTACAGGGTTCACGGCGGATCCCATCACCTTCGCGTAGCTAGCCGCGGCCTCGACTTCGTCGGGCGAGGATGGCTCATCGGGATACTCGGGCAGGTCGTAGCCCTTCCCCTGGAGCTCCGCAATCGCGGCCTTCATCTGGGGCACCGAGGCGCTGATGTTGGGCAGCTTGATGATGTTCGCGTCGGGGGTGAGCGCCAAGGCCCCCAGCTCGGCGAGGTCGTCGCCAATACGTTGCTCGGTGGTCATCCGCTCGGGGAAACTGGAAATGATTCGACCGGCGAGCGAAACATCGCGAGTCTCCACATCGATTCCAGCGAGCCCTGCGTAGGCCTCGATGATCGGCAGGAAAGAGTACGTGGCGAGGGCTGGAGCCTCGTCAGTTTGGGTATAGATGATCGTGGAGGCTGTGGCGGGCGCGCTGGGGGCTTCGGTCATGGGATTCCTGTGAGTTCGATGGGTTCGGATCGACAAGTCGTGCAAGGCTCGGATGTCCGAACGACGTTTCGAACACTTGTCTACAACTTGTCTGCAATCCTAGCAAGCTGTCGGCTGGACCACCCCGGGAACTCGACTCCATTCACGGAGCGCCGGCGATCTACGCTCGCCTGCGATGGACTTTTCATGGACGCCCGAGCAGACCGCCCTGCGACAGAAGGCCCGAGATGTAGCTGCCAGGGCAGTCGAGCGCTACGGACGCTCCAACGATTCGTGGATCAACGGCTTCTCCAAAGACTTCGCGAAGGAAATGGCCGCCCATGGCTGGATCGGAATGACCTGGCCGGTCGAGTACGGCGGCGGTGGGCAGCCGCCCATCAACCGCTTGATCGTCGGTGAGGAACTCATCAGCGCGGGCGCCCCCATCGCGGCGATTTGGTTCGCCGACCGCCAGATGGGCCCGACCCTGGTGAACTACGGAACGGCAGACCAGCAGGCCGAGTTTCTGCCAGGCATCTTGTCGGGTGAGACCACGTGGTGCATTGGCATGTCGGAACCGAATTCTGGGTCTGACTTGGCTTCGTTGACCACGACCGCCGATCGCGATGGCGACAACTTCATCGTCAACGGCCAGAAGATATGGACAAGCTTCGGCGAACAGGCCGATTACTGCTATCTCATTTGCCGCACTGACTCAGACGGTCCCCCTCATCGCGGCATCAGCGAGATCATCGTCCCGATGGACACGCCTGGAATCGAGGCACGACCGATAACCGACATGACGACGAATCGCCACTTCTGCGAAGTCTGGTTCACCGACGTACGAGTGCCGGTCGCAAACCTCGTCGGCACCCAGGGCAACGCCTTCAAACAGACCATGGCACAACTCGAGCACGAACGGGGGGGCATCGACCGGCTCGTCTCGAATCGAGCCCTCTACGAGATCGCTCTCGCCCGCGCCGACCGATCCGATCCGCTCGTGCGTCAGGAGATTGCGGGCATCGAGTCCGGGTACCGAATCGGACGCATTCTCGTCACGAGGGAGGTCCTGCGCCAAGCTCCAGCGGGCTTCTCCGCCGCCACAAAGTGCTTCTGCACGGAACACGAAATTCGTGTCGCCGACTTCGTCGCCCAGACCCTCGGAGCCGAGGCAACGCTCTGGACCGACATCACTCACGGCGTCGTGTACGCACCCGGCTACACAATCATGGGCGGCACCTCGAACATCATGCGCAACATCCTTGGCGAGCGCGTGCTCGGACTTCCCCGCGAACCCCGCTGAAACCCCCTGAAACCCGCTGAAACCCGCTGAAACCCGAAATATGCCTCAGAAGTAACGCCCAGCGTTACTTCTGAGGCATATTTCGGGTTTGGGGCATGGGATAGGTTGAGTTGATGGAACATGTGCAGTTCGGACGCACGGGACTCAAGGTCTCTCGACTGTGTCTCGGCACGATGACATTCGGGTACCAGACCGATGAGGACACCTCGAACGAGATCATGGACGCGGCAGCTGACGCGGGCATCACGTTCTTCGACACTTCCGATGTGTATCCACTTGGCGCCCCGGTCGAGGACTTCGGACGCACCGAAGAACTGATCGGAAACTGGATGCGCGGCAAACGGGAGCGCTTCATCATCGCCAGCAAGTGCTTCTTCCCTACCGGTCCGATGCCGTGGGACGGTGGCAACAGCCGCCAGAACATAATGCGCGCCGTCGAGGCGTCGCTGCGCCGTTTACAGACTGACCACATCGACCTCTACCAAGTGCACGCGTGGGACACCGTCACACCGATCGATGAGACGCTTCGAGCGATGGACGATCTGGTGAAGTCGGGCAAAGTTCGCTACATCGGCTGTTCCAACACTCTCGCCTATCAACTCGCCCAAGCCATCGGCCGTAGCGAACTTCTGGGCCTCGGCCGCTTCGAGAGCGTTCAGCCGCGCTACAACCTGCTGTACCGGGAGAACGAGCGCGAGCTGTTTCCGCTCTGTTCGGATGATGACATCGCTGTGATCCCGTACAACCCTCTCGCTGGAGGGCTCCTCACCGGCAAACATCGCAGCGGCGAGCCCACCGAAGGCACACGCTTCACGCTCGGCTACGCGGCAGGGTCCTACCAGGAGCGGTACTGGCATGAGGCAATGTTCCGCACAGTCGAAGAGTTCCAGCAGATCGCTGAGGATGCCGGTATCCCCATGGCCACGCTCGCGATTCGGTGGGTATTGGCCAATCCGGTGATCACTTCCCCGATCGTCGGCGCGTCCCGGCCCGACCAATTGGTTGCATCAGTCGCGGCTCTCGACGAGGCGCTCGACCCAGCCCTCAAGCAAAAACTCGACGACCTCACACACCAATACCGATTTGGCGACCACGACCGTTGAGCCATAGTGCTAGCGGCGCAGGTCAGTCGCTCAGCATCGGCACGCTGAAGTCGGCATCGCTACCCAAGGTGGCAGCACGCGTCAGGGCTGACCCACCGAAGCGGTCACGGACGGCATCAATCGTGGTGTCGAGTTGTTCGACATCAGACCGCTCGAACGGCAGCACCATCTGAACGGCGCCTTCGTTGCGGAGGTTGCTCATCGACATGCCGAGCAGAGTGAGCCCCCGCTCTTCGATCATTGGCCAGGAAGCGTCGAGAAGAGTGAACCCTACGGCGCGAATGGGGGCGGTTGCGGAGGTGCACGCCGGAAGCGAATGCGAACGAGTCGCTCGCGAAAAGTCGTCGAAGCGAAACCGTAAGACCACAGTTCGGCCTACACGTTCGGCCCGCCGCATCCGGCGCGTGATCCGGTCGACGAGACGGAGCAGGACAACCTCGATCTCCGCCCGCGACCGGAGACGCCGACCAAGCGCCTGCTGCGAACCGATCGAACCGCGTCGCCGGCGCACCTGCACCGTCCGAGGATCTCTGTTGTTGGCCAGGGCGTGCAACTGCCGACCCATGCCGACACCAACGATCGATTCGAGCGCACTCAGCGGCATTGCAGCGACCTCACCGACACAGCGGATTCCGCGTCCGTTCAACTTCTCCGCTGTTACCCGGCCGACTCCCCACAGGCGTTCAATTGGCAGGGGGTGAAGGAACTCGAGTTCCCGTTTCGGTTCGACGACGAGCAACCCGTCGGGCTTTCCTACCCCACTGGCCACCTTGGCGAGGAACTTTGTTCGGGCGACCCCGACAGTGATCGGCAGCCCGACACGGTCGAGGACCTCGGCCCGCAAGCGATGAGCAATCTGTTCTGGAGTCCCCGACAGCCTCCGCAATCCGGCGACGTCGAGGAAAGCCTCGTCCACCGAGATGCCCTCGACCAGGGGTGTGGTGTCGTTGAATACTTCGAACACCGCTCGGCTGGCCTCGGTGTACGCATCGAACCGCGGCGCAAGCATGATCAGATTTGGGCACATTCGCCGGGCCTCATGGCCGGGCATTGGCGTGCGTACACCAAATCGCTTGGCCTCGTAGCTGGCTGCCAGAATCACGCCTCCGCCGCCGACCGCAACCGGCTTCCCCTTCAGTTCAGGCGCGTCGCGCTGCTCGACCGATGCGTAGAACGAGTCCAAGTCGGCATGAAGAATTGACGCCGATGTCCTACTGACAGGAATGCGATTCGAGGACACGAACACATGTTCGCATCATTTGGCCGACGTCGCAAGCCGTTCGACAACCCCCTGAACGACGCGATTCAGAGTCGGACGACTACCTTTCCGTACGTCTTCCGATCGGCCAAATCTTGCAGAGCGGTCGCAGCGTCCTCGAATGCATACGGCGGATAGAGCGGCGGGTCGACGACGCCCGCGGCGGCCATGTCGAGCAGGGTTGACATCTGCTCCCCCAGCGACTCCGGGCGCCGACCGAGGGACGCGCCCCAATGCACACCGACGATCGAATAGCTCTTCAAGAGCGCGTGATTGGTTGCGACCTCGGGGATGCCCGCCACGAATCCGATGACCAGGAGACGGCCGTCCCAGGCCATGCATCGCCGCACTTGGTGGAAGGTGTCGCCACCAACCGGATCGTATGCGACATCCACACCTCCACCCGTCGCCTCACGGACAGCGTCAACCCAACTCGGAGTCACCTGATGATCGATCACCACATCTGCCCCGAGGCCGCGCACCAGCGCTGCCTTCTCTTCACCGCCGACAATGGCGACGGTCTTGGCCCCGGCAGCTTTCGCCAGCTGGATCGCGGCGGTACCGGTGCCGCCGGCCGCGCCGGTAATGAGCACCCATTCCCGGGCCTGCAGCTTCGCTCGGTCATGAAGTGCATACAGGGTGGTGCAGTAGTTGATCGGGAGAGCCGCCGCGGTCTCGGCTGAGACACCGTCAGGAATCGGGAAAACCGCCGCAACAGGATGCGTCACCTGTTCGGCCAGGCCACCGTTTCCGAGGAACACGACGCGCTGGCCGACCGCGATCGTGTCGACATCGTCACCAAGTGCTGCGACTCGCCCAGCCAACTCACCGCCCGGCGTCAAGCCGGGACCGGACTTGACCTGATACTCGCCACGACACTGCAGCACGTCAGGGAACGCCAGCCCGACCGCCTCCACGTCGACCAGCACTTCACCTGGCTCCGGCCTCGGTGCCTCCTCGTCGACCATCTCGAGTTGTTCGCCCGGGTCACCGAGCTCCTTCAGTCGCCAAATTCTCATACTTCTGACCGTAGGCGAATCTCGCGTTCTCGTGAACTTTTCCCGACGACACGTCGGGAAAAGTTCACGAGAACAGCGGGTGGTGCCGATGAATGGAGAACGACGGCATCAAGCAAGCGAGGCAGGCATGGCAACGCGGTTGACAAGAGGGGTAGCGGTGGGTCTCGGAGTGCTAGCCGTCACGATCAGCGGGTGCGCAGTGACCGAAGACATCGATGACGAGGGTGGGGAAACACCAGGCACAACCGTCTTCACCGAGCCGTATGAGGCAGTTCTGCTGGACGGATCGACAATGACGATCTCTGCGGGAGATCGTGAACTAGATCGATTCACAGAAGGCGTGCCATCAGCAATTCATTCACTGAACCTTCTTGCGCAGTCAGGCGAATGCCACCAACTCGAGGATGATGCTGCGTCTTGGACCGCTCAGGTCTCCGGTTCCGCGGAAGGCCGGATGGCGTCAGCGTATGCCAAGCACGCCGACAACCTCTATCAGTTCATCGAGTGCGGTAGAGCGGCACGGCCCGTACAGGCTGTCGAGGCGCAAGGAGAGATCCGCTACGACACCTGCAGCGAGGCAATCGAGGCTGACGGCGGCAATTACCTATTCGGAATAGACCCCGAGTACTCGTGGTACGAAGACCGCGACGGCGACGGCGTCGTCTGCGAGAACCGGTAATCGAAATATTGCCGCTTAATCATTGTTCGAAACAGAACGGTCGCACTGCCGTCAATTTATTGGGAATCTAGACAGTCGGACGAACCGGCAAGCACTGAATTCGAACGAGTGATGTTCGAGACCCGTGTTGGTAGGGACCTCAGCGAGTCACTCAACGCGGCTGTCGAACGCATGCAGAGCAGATCATTCGAGTGGGCCGTTTCAGCGCTCGAAATCAACCGTGAGGTGGGTGGCGAGCTCGCGCATGTACTGGCGACGGTGGCCGGGTCCGGCGATCATCATTTCCAGCATGATCCTGCTCGGGGTCGGCTGGGTCTGGATGCAACGACTCATCAAAGCGGAAATCTAGGAGATCTCATGAGTCCAATCGTCATCATCGGAGCCGCCGCCGTCATCGGATCATTCTTCGTCGCCTGGTGGGCGGTGGCAGCCAAAACACCGGCGTCGGTCGACCTGCAAGCGGGTGACGGCACCGCTGCAGACCTACGCTCGCGGCAACTCCTGCAAGGGGCATCCGAGCGGCTGGGCACACCGCTTCTGGAAAGGCTCGGCCAATTCGCCAGACGCTGGTCACCAGCAGGCTGGCTCGATGGCATGAGCCGCAAGCTGGCGAGTGCCGGCTCACCGGAAGGTTGGACGGTAGAGCGTCTCCTCGGAGTGAAGGTTGTTCTAGGTGTGGCCCTCGGATTGCTCACCATGTTGGCCGTGGCTGGTGACTTCAGCCTCTCCGGGCTTCTCCTGATTGTCGCGGCTGCATCGATCGGATTCTTCACCCCGGACGTACTCCTCACACGACGTGTGGAACAGCGCAAAGACGCAATTCGGGGAGAACTGTCGTCTGTGATCGACCAGTTGAGCATGATGGTCCAAGCGGGTCTCGGCATCGACGCGGCGATTGCCAGAGCTGCTCAGTCCAATGAGGGTCCTCTGGCCGAGGAGTTCGCTCGCGTGGGTCACGATGTCAGAGTTGGAGTCGACCGCAGTGTGGCGCTGGACAACCTCGCCGAAAGGGCTGACGTTCCTGAACTCAAGTCGTTCGTGGCCGCGCTCGCCCAAGCGGATCGGCTAGGTTCACCTGTAAGTCAAACGCTGGAGATCCAGTCTCAGGAGATCCGGGTGAAGCGTCGACAGTTCGCCGAGGAACAGGCGATGAAGCTGCCCGTGAAGCTGCTCTTCCCAATGGTCTTCTGCATCCTCCCGGTGTTGATGGTCGTGCTCCTTGCCCCTGCCGGAATCAAGATCTTCGACACACTCGGCTGACCCCAAGCCCCATCTCGTGAACTATTCCCGACGACACGTCGCCAATAGTTCACGAGAACGGCGAGGGTGGATGGCTCAGTTGGCGACATACAAGGCCTGCATCTGAAGATCACGAAGTGTGACAACGCTGACGGTCGTCTCGCAGAGAAGGCTGTAGTCGTATGTCGTGCCCGCTATCGCCGGAAATCCTCGAGTCAGAGAAACAGGAGAAACAGTCGCGGTACTGTGAGTGGTCTCTTGAGTTCCATCGGGGCCGATGACGTTGCCCGTCGTGATGGAGCACAGAGTATCGCCGCCGTTCACCTTCAATGCTTCTAGGTAACCCGAAGCACTCACGAGAATCTTGCCGTCCACAGGCGCCGTGATCTCGACCAGCGCACAGGCCCGCGTTTGACCCTTGGGAATCGGGCAATCACTGGTTAGCCCAACTTCGAGGACGGGTGCACCCATCGCCAGCTCTTTCAGCGAGCTGTTGGTGTAGTAGCCGACGACATCACCGATGGAACCCAAGCGCGCTGAAACTCATCGCTGGTGGTGGACAGCTTCTACCGATGAGTTTCGCCGGGGACAGGTCGCGCTGAAACTCATCGCTGGTGGTGTCAGTCTCAATACCCATAAGTTAGATGCGGAGGATGGTGGGAATGGGTGGGCCGGCGGGTGGTGGACAGTCGGCCGTGGCTGGCGCTTCAGTTCGAGTGTCGACGG
>Ga0209013_10001142_pt1 | contig 24524 bp, 25 predicted proteins | sample Cruoilmetagenom2_FD_187291 | JGI IMG/M metagenome (GOLD analysis project Ga0209013, IMG submission 187291) | Oil polluted marine microbial communities from Coal Oil Point, Santa Barbara, California, USA - Sample 2 (SPAdes) (version 2) | ecosystem: Environmental > Aquatic > Marine > Oil seeps ... | reverse complement strand
GCAGGTCTTCTGTGACGAGAAGAAGGGAAGCGATGTCTATCTGCTGCCCTCTGGTACGCACGTGCCCGTGCCGATTGCCGACAGCGAGAAAGACGAGATCCTCGCTTATGGTCTCGATCGCACCGTCGATGGAGATATCCCCGTACTGACGGTCTCGGGATCCCGCGATGCGCGCCATGCCTTCCACGGGATGTCGGGAGTGCTGCTGAACGGGCTAGGGGAGCCGGGCGCGGTCGCGAGCGACGAGGCCGGATACCAGAGCTGGAGCCAAGCCTATCGGACAGGCGCGTTAGCAGCGCTTTACCGAAAGACCGGACACGACGTGTTCGCCGCGCTTGCACGGCGCGCCATGCGCGGCACGTTGTATACACAAAACCGCCATCTCGGAATTCGTGGCTCCCAAAACCCAAACTGTGGCTGGGCCTCGCGTATCTACTCGGAAGACAATCGGACCCCGGTCTCCTTGATGGTCAATCAGGCGATGATAATCGGGAGTTTGGTCCGCGCATGCCAAAATCTCGGCGATGCCTGTCCCGACGATGCGCGGCGGCAGATCGACAGAACGGCAGTCTGCACGGTGCGGGCGCAAGAGAGGAACTTCGATCCTGAGAGCGGACTGTATCGCATCCCATACGGAATCAATTTTCGTTACGACGGCATCTGGGCACCCTGGAACTGGCAGATGGCCTGGGCCTTCGTCCTGCGTCAAGCCGCGCGGTTTGCCGATAGACCGGCATGGGAACGTCGCGCGTCCGCGCTGGTGCAACGCTTCCTAACGTCATGGGAGCTTGGGGGAGGCGGGGTGCTGTGGCGCTACTGGCCGCCTGAGTACTTTGCTGGATGGACAGAGCACGACCGGGTCTCGGTGAGCAGGCCGGCCAGGAAGCCGGACCCAGACCCCAACTACGAAGACATCGCCCATGCCGGCATCAGCTTGCAGGCACTGGGCCAGATGAATCTCGATCACGAGCGCGCATCCACCATTCAAACGCGGCTCGACACGCTCTTGCAGAGCGGTTTCATGCTTCCGCAGTTCATAGACGGTGGCGGCACTGCGAGCCCTCGCTGGTTTCCGGGCGCAGGCTGGGATGCGTTCGCAACCGAGGAACTCCGGGACCGATATGCAGCGCTCCTGCCCAGTGCCACCTCAGGCGCTCGGCTGCTCGCCTATGCGAACCTTTACCGTCCTGAAGAACCGTTTGATCTCGATTTGGAGCTGCTGTCGTGTGGCAAAACCGGCTGTTCGACGTCCAACATATGGCGGTTCCAGTCCGTCGACGACTATCTCGAGAATTCACCGTTGTTCTCGATCGTGCGTGCCGACTAGCACCTTTTGCAAATCGCGAACCCGAACCTCCAAATTGCAAAACCGTACCGAGATGCGAGCGGATGTCGTGATCTAACGCACTGTTATTGAACAAATAAAGTCTTTGGCACGGCACTTGAACTTATGACGGCAGATTCAGTCGTAAGAGGCTATGCGCCATGAATGTTCTAACAGAGATCGATAACTTTCCGGGCTTCGGGCTTGTCCCGCTCGGGCACTCGCGCACCCGTTCGGATGACACGCGGGTTGCCGACGCCGTTGAGCTGATCAGGAAGGTCGGCGGACGGAAGATCGGGTTTCTCGGTCTGGCCTGTTCGCAATGCGCTGATGGTTCTCGCGAAAGTTCGATCCTCGAAGTCATGAGACGGCTGGCTGACCAAGGGCACGAGGTCGCGGCCTTTGACCCGGCTATCTACACCCTGAGGGACCGACTGCTTCTGGGTCGCGCGGGCGTACTGTGCGCCAGTGCGGAAGCTGTCATCGACGGGTGTCAAACGCTCGTTGCCACGTACCACACCAGCGAGCTGCAGAGGCAGATCGCCGCGCGGCGGGGTCGCTGCCATCTCATCGACCTCGTAGACCTCTTCGCTGACCAACCCCGCATCTCCACGCGCACCACACGACTGACCGAGCGCATGCGTTCGCGGAAGACTCATTGAGAAAGAACGTCACTATGAAGACCAGCAACATACATCCCATGCGCTATGTAGCCGTCTTGTTGATCGTTTCCATCCTTGGCGCCGGACCGATCATCTTCAATCTAGTAGTCGACCCCTTCAATATGAACGAGCTGTTCGACTTCGATCTCGACAAGCGGGAGATCAGCGTGAAGGCGCACTATCCCCTGTACAAGATGATTGAGTACCCACGCAAAAGGGGCGCGCACGTCGTCCTGGGCGACAGCCGCAGCCGCGCGCTTCAGGACAAATACTTTAAGGAGACCGGGTTTTCGGGAGCGTACAACTTCGCGTATGGCGGCGCGACCGTCCCCGAGATCTACAGCACCTACGAGTACCTTCGCGACAACGCGGACATAAAAACACTCATAGTGGGTGTCCCCCTTCGAACTTTCGATCTCAAACATCGGGGCGGCTTAAACCGTGTTCCCGAAGCAATTGAATTGGCCGATGCGCCCTTGCGCTACTACTCGAGCTGGTTCGTGGCAAAGACCGGTTGGGCCAATATCGATGATCGGTATGGCAAGACGCTCGATAAGCTCGCCCGTCTTGTTCCGAGCTTGGTCGGTAAGGCCGAGGCCGAGGAACGGGGTGGCGCTGTAAATTTGGGTCCGTTGCAACAGCTCATGGACGAGAGTCTGTGCAAAGAGTGCCGCTTGCCAGAGATTGCTGCGACCCGAGAGCTGTCCAGTGATTTGGAGCGGTATGGTCTTGGGCTGGGTCCGTGGGCGACCGTTTGGAAGGAAGATAAGATTGACAGACGGCTGCCGAAGAAGTTTGCGCGCCAAGTCAGCAAGAATGCATCCAATGATTGGCGTCGCTTCTCATTCTCGGACGAGCTCTGGGATAAAATTGCGGAGATCGCTGACTGGTGTGACCGGGAAGGGATCAATCTCGTCTTCTTCGTGCCCCCGACGATTGTCGAGATGCAGCATCGGATTACGGATTTCGGTCTTGCCGACGTCAATCACACGTTTCGAGCCCGTCTGGCCCAGTTCGCACCCGTAGTCGACTTCGACTTCGACAGCCCGCTGACGCGGGACTTGGATAACTTCAAGGACGCCTACCATTTCGACAGCGGAGTGGCGCGGGCGATCGTAGGAGAAGTCGCGCGGCTGATTTCAACGCCAGACCATCGCGGCGAGCTGTCGCCGCCGCGCAGCGAGCTTGTTCACTGCCCAATCGACAACAATGACAAGGCAACCGTGTACACGCATGGCCGGCTGACGTTGCGAGCTGGCGTCAATTGCCGAATCTGGAGTGTGTCCGATGTCTAGCAGAAAGGTACAACTGGGTGTTGCTGCCGCGCTGTGCACGACTGTCCTCGGGTTTGGTGTTGCCTACATCGTGGGAGAGCAGGCTCAATCTGCCCAGGCTGTGTTGGTCGCAGCCAATGATCCCGCGTTGGAGGGTCTGATCTCAGACGCACGCGATCTCCAAAAAGTCGGCAAGTGGTCGGAGGCCAACCGGGCGCTGAAATCGTTAGCGTCCGACGGCCATCCTGTCGCGATCTATCACTATGCCCGGGCCTACAAATACGGTTGGGGCGTCGACCCGAATCTGGAGACCGCGCGCAAATGGATGATGCAAGCCGTTCGATACGACTTCGTCTATCGCGGCGAAACGGCATACGAGATCGGAAGGCTCTACCAAAAAGCCGAAGGCGAGAACTGCGATGCCATTGCGATGGCCTGGTTCAAAAAGGCCCTGTCGTGGGGATTTGAGAAGGCGCATGTGCAGCTCGCGTACCACTACCGCTATGGGATCGGCGTGGAGACAAACACGGAGCGCGCGCTCCATCACTATGAGCAGGCAGCCGTCGCCGGCTATCCAACATCCACGATCAAATATGCGCAGTGGCTCCAAAGAGGCGGCCATGGCGTAGAGGCCGACGATGAGAAGGCACAATATTGGGGGCGCCGCGCCGCCATTGGCCTGACTACCAAAGCGAACGACGGCTCCAGCAGTGCCGCCAAGACGCTCGGCCGACTCTATCGGGATGGCGACTTCGTTCGACGCGATTTGGCGGAGGCGGAGCGTTGGTTCCGTCGATCAGGTCGCTTGGGCGACAGCGGTGGCATGCATGAACTTGCCTTGCTCTTGCTGCGCGAGCGTCGCGACGAAGCCAATGCGGACGAAGCGCTGGAATGGCTGCGGATGGCCGCCAAGCGTGGGCATGGCGGTGCCGTCACGGAATTGGGTCGGCTTCACCTAAAGCAGTCGTACGGTCTTTCGGATGTCGAAGCCATAGGCCTGTTCGAGAAAGGTGTCGCGCTTCGGCACCCCGGTTCGATGGAAGCGTTGGCCCGCTTGTTGGCCAAGGGACGACTGGTCGCGAAAGACACGAATCGCGCCTACGAGCTGGCTCAGGAGGGCGCGAAGATGGGGCACAAAGGTGCCAAGTCACTCCTGTCAGAGCTCAAAACCGACATGCAGAGTTCCTCAGCTCAAGTCAGCAAGTCCTGATGAAGAGTCCCATTCACCTGTTTTGATGACGTAGGCGGCACACAATGGTTTTTAGCTCTCTGGAATTTATCTACCTGTTCCTCCCGGTGACCCTGGCCGGCTTCTTTCTGCTGCGCCGTTTCGACTCCGAGCGCGGCATTATCGCCTGGCTTATCGCGGCGTCCTTGTTCTTCTATGGCTGGTGGAACCCTTGGTACCTCGTTCTGTTGATCGGCTCGGTCCTGATCAACTACGGCCTTCATCGGGTTCTCTCTCAACTCAAGGACCCCTGGGTTCTGGGATTGGGGATCGCCGCAAATCTTCTGGTTCTCGCGTACTACAAATATGCCGACTTCTTCATATCAAACGTGAATGCGCTGACCGGGCTCGACTACGCTCTTGCAGGCGTGGCGCTGCCGCTGGCCATCTCCTTCTTCACGTTCCAGCAGATTTCATTTCTCTACGACACCTATCGTGGTGACTTGGTGGAGTGCGATTTCCCCCGGTACGCGCTTTTCATCGTCTTCTTCCCGCAGCTCATCGCAGGCCCGATCGTTCTGCAGAAGGACACGATTCCCCAGTTCACGCTCTCGGTGTTCAAGAACCGCATGGGGGTCAATCTGTCCGTCGGGTTGACGCTCTTCGTGATCGGTCTCTTCAAAAAGATCGTCCTGGCGGACGGGCTCGTGCCCTACGTGTCGACCGCTTTCAGTCTTGCCGAGACGACGGAAGGTGTGCCTGTTGAGGCGGCGTGGATCGGCGCGCTCGCTTACACGTTCCAGATTTATTTCGACTTCTCGGGATACTGCGATATGGCGCTCGGCGTCGCCCGTATGTTCGGCATCCGGCTGCCCATCAACTTCAACTCGCCCTACAAATCCAAGAGCATCGTCGAGTTTTGGCGCCGCTGGCACATCACGCTCTCTCGTTTCCTGCGCGACTATCTCTATATCCCGCTCGGCGGCAGCCGCCGCGGCGCGGGACGCCGTCATCTAAATCTGATGGCGACCATGGCTCTTGGCGGTCTGTGGCACGGGGCGAGCTGGACCTTCGTGGTCTGGGGTGGGCTGCATGGACTCTATCTCGTCGTGAACCATACATGGTCGCGTCTATGGGGACAGTCCTCCAAGCCCGCTATGCTTCCCGCGTGGCTCAGTAATGGCCTCGCGCAGGCTGTCACTCTTTTGGCCGTCATTGTCGCCTGGGTGTTCTTCCGTGCCGAGAGCTTTGGCGGTGCGAGCAACATTATTGCCGGCATGAGTGGTTTGTCGCAGCCCCTGGAGCCCAAGCTGTGGGCATCGCTGTCGCAAGACACGCTGACGATTTGGCTGCACTTGGCCGCGCTAACGGCGATTGTCTTTCTGCTCCCCAACTCCATCGAGATCGCGCGGCGTTACGGGCCGGTCCTTGCGGACGGCGCCGAGTCGGTCAAGAATTCGGCCGTGGGTCAGCATATTGCTTGGCGCCCGTCGCCGGCCTGGGCGGCCACGATGGGGCTTGGCTTCTTCGTGGCCTTGGTTCAGTTGTACCGGCTGGAAGACATCACGGAGTTTATCTATTTCAATTTCTAAGAGTCCGGCTCGAAGGAGTTCTTGATGGGGCGCGAGGAGTGGACGGTCGTTTCGGCTGAAGAGGTTTACCAAAACGATCGGGGTCTGGTCGTCAGCCGCGAGGAAGTGCGTCTCCCCGACGGCCGGACCGTTCCGGACTTCTACCAGGTCCGCATGTCAAGCCACGTAACCATCTACGCCACAACGTCTGACGGGCAGGTGGCCTGCATACGCCAGTACAAGCACGGTCCCCGCGCCGTTGTATTGACGCTTCCTGGCGGTTTGATCGACCCGGGAGAGGACCCTAGCGAAGCGGCGAAGCGAGAATTACTTGAAGAGACGGGCCTGGCGTCGAACACCTTGACCGCTCTTGGAAGCTTCACCATGGCCGGCAACCAGGGCATCGGCACGTCGCATCTGTTTCGTGCAGAGCATGCGGAAACCATGCGCGCGCCTGATCCCGGGGACTTGGAAGATATGGCGCTGGAATTTCTGTCTCCCGAGCGTGTTCTGACGGAATTGGAGTCGGGTGGATTCCCCATCATCAGTCACGCCACAGCCATCGCCCTTGCCAACCTAAAATCCTAGCGACGGTTCAGACCGCACGGGACTGACAGGCCTGCCGGATAGTGGGCTGAACTTCGTTCGGCGGTCGCCGCGCCCATAGCTCGTTGGACTTCGCCAAGTCGCGGCATCGCGAATTGCAGTTTGCAATGCGGATCTTTGCAGGTTGGCAAGTTGCGGAGGTGCGTCTCAGATCGCGGGGTGGTCTAATATGCTGACAAATATAAGGAAATAGTCGCGCATACAGTTTGGCACGGCTCTTGATGATGTAGGTACAGGATAAATTCAACCCAATGGCAACATCATGAATGACCTGGCCCGCAACTTTGAAATCTATGAATCCGTAGACCCGGCAATCGTTCGGCCGGCCCTGCGCCATCTTCCTTCCATCTCCGTTATTGGCCTTGGCTATGTCGGAGCGGTCTCCACGGCGTGTCTGGCCAAGCTCGGCCACACGGTCATCGGCTGCGATGTCGATGAGATCAAGGCCGGTCAGATCGCGCGCGGCGAGTCGCCGATCCACGAGAAGGACCTCGGCGAGCTTCTCGGCCTGGGTGTTGAGGCGGGGCTTGTCACGGCGACAACCGATACGGCCGACGCGGTCGCCAATTCCGACATGACTTTTGTTTCCGTCGGCACGCCGACATCCCCGGATGGCGGCTGCGACTATCGCTATGTGATCTCGGCGGCGCGTGAGATCGGCAAGGGCCTTGCACGTAAGGACGCCTACCACGTGGTGGTGATGCGCTGCTCCATTCCTCCGGGTACGACCTTGAATGTGATGGTCCCCGAGATTGAAGCCGCATCGGGGCTCAAAATGGGCAAGGACTTCGGCGTTTGCTTCAACCCCGAGTTCCTGCGCGAAGGGACTGCGATCGCCGATTTCGACAACCCGCCCAAGACTGTGGTTGGCGCCAACGACGAGCACGCGGCGCAGATGCTGGCGAGTGTCTACGCGCCGGTCGACCCCGAGACGATCGTCACCACGATCGAGGTCGCCGAGATGGTCAAGTATGTCGACAATGTCTGGCATGCGGCGAAAGTTTCCTTCGGCAATGAAGTGGGCCGTATCTGCAAGCCGCTCGCCATCGACAGCCACCAGGTGATGGACATCTTTGTCCAGGATACCCAGCTGAACTTGTCGCCCTACTATCTCAAGCCGGGCTTTGCCTATGGCGGATCCTGCCTGCCCAAGGAGGTGCGTGCCGTTGTCCATCTCGCCGACCAGTTGAAGGTCAGCACGCCGCTGATCGACTCTCTCGGCGAGACGAACGCGCAGCAGATCCAGTCGGCGACAGACATGCTGATGGAGACGGGCTGCGAGCGCGTCGGCTTTCTCGGCCTGGCATTTAAGTCCGGTACGGACGATTTGCGCGAAAGCCCGATTCTGGAAGTCGTGAACGCGATGCTCTCAGAGGGCCGCGACGTTTCCGCCTGGGATCCGGCGATCAATGCCGAAACCCGTGTGTCGACCCAGTTCGACTATGTGCGTCACATCTACCCGCATCTCGAGCCGGTGGTGGATGCGCTGCCGACGATACTGTCGGCCAGCCCCCTCAAGGTTCTGGATCAGGCTGACGTGGTCGTAGTGACTCAAGCGACGGATGAGATCCGCCGCGCAGTGGCCGCGCGCCTCGGCAAAGTTCGCATCGTCGACCTGGTCCGTCTCTTCCCCGAGGCGCCGAACGTCGATGGCTATGAGGGTATCGGCTGGTGATCTGAGCCCTCGGCTCGCAGAAACAACAATGCACCTTTTTGAGGAGTCTGAACCTGAGTGCGGATACTGAATTCAATATCTCGCCTGTGCTCGGCACGGGCTAGGACTCAAGGCTTTACTGCACGGCATTCAACCAAGGCACGACTCCGAATGTTCCAGGTTCCGTGGTGCGGATCGGCGCCGATCTGACCAAGGGCGAAAAAACCGGGACCGGTTACTATGCCGTACGTGTGGCCATCGACGAGACCAAGCTGCCCTTGCTTGGCGGCCTTGAGCTGGTGCCGGGCATGCCGGTCGAGGCGTTTATCGAGACGGAGCCGCGTACGGTGATCTCGTATCTCATCAAGCCGCTGGCCGATCAGATCGCCCGAACGTTCAGGGACTCATGAGCGAGCGGGATGCTGCGACCTATGTGATGAGCCACGCCAAGTCCGGCGCTAGCTTAGTTTAAGTCAGAGTCCTTGTGCGTCCGCCGCTCCCGGGTCAGAGTGTTGGTATGAAGACGCTCAAAGCCGTTATTCTATTTGCCTTTGCGGCCGCGCTGGTGCTGTCCATGAGCCTATCGGCTGCGCACGCCGTGAGCGGCGAGGATGCCGCGTTCGGCGGCGACTGCGTGATGGGGCTGGCGCTCGGTAAGGACATCCACACCGACTGTTCGGTCAACACCGTCTACCTGGGCACAAAATATTGCTTCGGTAATGAGACCGCGCGGACGTTGTTCCTCAAGCGGCCCGACGACTTCCTGCTGCAGGCGCATATCTATCATTCGAGCCGCGAACAGGCTGCTGCGGAGGCGGCTGCCGAGAGCACGCAGTAATCGGGTCAGGAGTCTTGCGACATATCCTGCGCCGTGTGCGCTTCTAAGGTAGTTCGGTCCGTATCCACAATTGTCACGTCTAAATCGTTCTCGTTCCCTTTCGCGAACGAGAACGGAAGTTCGGGTTTGTCGAAATCGAGAAGGTGGCGTCGAGATCGAACACGAGCTCGCCGTCGCGCTTGACCGTCACATCCTAGACGTAGCGCTTCGGAATGTAGCCGCCCGTATCGATGTCGAGCAGCATGCCGTTACTGTTGGGATGCTTGATCATCACCTGACCCGTCCAAATCGGACTGGCATCCTGCTCGGGCGGGATGGCTTTTACCTGCATGCGGCCAAGGCCTTTCCGTTCTTCGTCCGGATCCTTCGCGTTCATCGCCGCGCAACCGCCGGTCGCCTGCACTTACTTCGTCGCCATGTGCAGCTTTCCGTCTTTGGTCTCAAGGACGGCGCACACATGAGAAAAGCGTTCGATCCTTGCGCGGGTGTTGAAGAACCGTTCGCCGCCATTCCTCGCGGCCGGTCCGAACGTCAAGGTCGCGACCTTCGGGTCCGGATTCTGATCGATAAACAGCGTCAGCGACTTGGGGCGGCCTTTAAAATAGGGCGGAATATATGCACGGAGAGCGGCACGATCGCGGCGTCCAGCGCGGTCACGGGTGCATCCAGCAGGACCGTTCCGTCTTCTTCAGCGATGGGACGGTCGCCGAAGGTCTTTGCCCGCAAGGCGGTCCAGATATCGGGTAGATCGTCTTCGCCGGCCGTGGCGGCAAATGGCCAGGCCAGAAGCGTGGCCACAGCGAGCACGGCGGTGTTTTGAGGGGCAACGCGCATGAGGCGCCTCTATAATCTTGAAGTGACTTTAGATTTGACCCCAAAATTGTCACGCGTGCGAAGCCCCTAGAGCGGCAGAAGAGTCGTCAGGAATACAGGGTGCCCGATGAATGTTTCCAAGTGGAAGTTCCCAATAATCCCGGATGGCGTCGCCTATGTCTTCTGGTCTGCACCGCGGCGATGTAGGCTAAGTGCGCGGGGAGGGACGTTCCGATGCGGATTCTGCTTTTGTTGATTGTGATTATCGCGATTGCGGCTCTGATCCAGAGCAAGCGCCATGGCTGCAAATGGGGCAGCGACGATTGGTTCTCATGCGTCGTGGATAACACCACCAAGGAATATTACTCGGCACTGCCGCCGGGAACGCGCTTGGCTCAGGCGGAGAGGGTCGCGCGCGCCTCGGCGATGTAGTGCGCCCGGAACGCGCGGGCGATCGGCCCGGGCTCTCCGGTTCCGATGGTGCGCCCGTCGATCGTCACGATCGGCAGCACGAAGGCGGAAGCGGCCGTCATTAATGCCTCGCGTGCGCTGTAAGCTTCCTCCACGCTGAACGGGCGCTCCGCGATGAACACGCCGTCTTCGCGCGCCAGGCGCAGAATTGCGCGGCGGGTGACGCCGGGCAGGATGTGCGGCCCGAGCGGCTGGGTGCGCAACACGCCGTCTTCGTCCACGATGAAGGCCGACGACGACGTTCCCTCGGTCACGGCGCCGTCCTCGACCATCCAGGCCTCGTAGGCGCCTTGGTGCTTCGCTTCTTGCTTGCCCATGACCTGGGCCAGCATGGAGGTCGATTTGATATCGCGGCGCTTCCAACGGATGTCGGGAATGGTGATCACGGAAACGCCTAGTTCCGCCTGCGGGTGGTCCACGATCGGGCGCGATTGCGTAAAGGCGACGACGGTCGGGAAAGACGTGGGCGGATACGCGAAGTCGCGTTCGGCGGGACCGCGGCTGATTTCCAGATACACGATCCCTTCGTCCACGCGGTTCTCGGCGATGAGGGTTTCGTGCAGCTCCCGCAAGCCTTCGTCCGGCATGGGGCGGGGAATCTCGATCTCGCCAAGCGAGCGATCGAGACGAGCCAGATGCTCGTCGAAATCGACGAGCCGTCCATCGAGCACGGCGGTCACCTCGTAGACGGCGTCGCCAAAGAGGAAGCCCCGATCGAAGATGGAAATCTTCGCGTCTTCTTCGGGCTCGAAGGCGCCATTCACATAGACGATGCGGGACATTTGCAGGTACGCGGCTGAGAGTGCTTTCGGCTGTCGTAGCCGTCAGGGGTTCCGAACGCAAGCCGGCATGGCGGGACCATTTCTTGCCCCTTTTGCCGTCACGCTCCACTCCGGACTCAATGCAAACGGACGTCTCAAGTTGGGGTGAGTTGGGAAACAAGGGGGGACAAAGATGACATCGGCAAGTCTTTTGATCGTGCTTTTCGTCGGCACCGTCGTTGGAGCTGTGACCGGCTTGGTGGTGGGCGCTAGCTTCGGCGCTGTCTATCTGGCCATTCTCGCCGGTTTTCTTGGTGCTATGGCGGGCGTCGTGACTCGCAATTTCATCATGGCCAAAGGAGCTGGTGTCGGACCTGACGACTCCAAGACGCCTACGTTGGTCGTGATCTATGCCATCGTAGCGTCGCTGGCCGGCAGTCTGGCCGCAAAAGAAGTCGCCGACTTTAGCGAGGTCGACGCGGCCGTCGGCATCGGCGCGCTGGCCGGACTGTTCTCGGCGGTGCTGCTATCGATGCTGATGATCAGCTACCACACCACGCCAGGCGAGCAGCCCAAGCTCAAGAAGAAGCACTGATCACGAATCGCAGGCCGGTTTGATCCGCAATCCGGCCTCCTCGATGAGGGCTCGGTCGTCGGCCGCATCGTTGTTGGCGGTGGTCAGGAGCTTTTCGCCGTAAAAGATCGAGTTGGCGCCCGCGAGGAAGCACAGGATCTGCGCCTCGCGGTTCAGGCATTCCCGTCCGGCCGACAGGCGCACGAACGATGTCGGCATCAGGACCCGCGCGGTCGCGACCATGCGGACGAGCTCGAGCGGCTCGACTCTGGACAGGTTCTCGAGCGGCGTTCCCGGGACAGGGACCAGCGCATTGATCGGCACGCTGTCCGGGTGCGGATCGAGCGTGGCCAGCTCCTGGAGCAGGCGCGCCCGGTCCTCGATGCTCTCCCCCATGCCGATAATGCCGCCGCTGCAAACTTCGACGCCGGCGCTGCGCACATTTGCAATCGTGTCCAGGCGGTCGTCATAAGTCCGCGTGGTGATGATCTCGTTGTAGAACTCGGGCGAGGTATCGAGGTTGTGGTTGTAGGCGGTAAGACCGGCGTCCGCGAGGCGGTCGGCCTGGTCCTTCGTCACCATACCCAGCGTTACGCAGGCTTCCATCTCGAGGGCGCGCACGCCGCGCACCATGTCCAGGACCTTGTCAAAGTCCGGCCCATCCTTCACCTGCCGCCAAGCCGCGCCCATGCAGAAGCGCGTGGCGCCGGCATCTCTGGCGAGAGCGGCCTTTGTGAGAACGTCGTCGACGTCGAGCAGGGATTCGCGCTCTAGCCCCGTCTTCTTGGCGTAGTGCGCCGACTGCGGACAGTATTTGCAGTCTTCCGGGCAGGCGCCGGTCTTGATGGAAAGCAGGCTCGCAAGCTGAACCTGCCCGTCCGCATGGTGGTGGCGGTGAATCGTGCGCGCTTCGTCGAGCAGGTCGAACAGCGGCGCCTCGAGCAAGTCTACGATTTCAGAGGTTTTCCAGTCATGACGGATCGCGGTACGCGGTTCGCTTTCCTGCTCCGCCTGGCGAATTAGACCCTTGAAAGGACTCAAGCTTTCCAACGTTTCTGTCACGGGACTCCAAGCCATAGATTGCTGGGGATAAGAGCTAACGCTAATACAGGAACATGGGTGGAAGCGAAAGCCGATATGAAACCTTCCTGACGAAGCTCAGCGGGGACCGTTTGCGGCGGGATTTGGCCGAAATCGCCGCGCGGGACGCACGGACGCTGGCCGTCGGCGGGCGGACCTATGTCAATTTGGCCAGCAACGACTATCTGGGCCTGCGCTTCCACGCGGGTCTGATCGGCCGGGCCTGCGATTGGGCGAGGGAGTTTGGCACGGGGTCGGGCGCATCGCGCCTCGTCACGGGCAATCTTGAGCTTTTCGCGGATCTGGAGCGCAAGGTCGCGGCGCTGAAGAACAAGCCGGCCGCGCTTCTGATGGCCTCGGGCTTTCAGGCCAATGCCGGTGTCCTGAAGGCGCTGTTCGACAAGGCGGTTATCGGCGCCGATCCGGTGGTGTATTCGGATCGCCTGAACCACGCGAGCATGCATTTCGGCTGTCAGGCGGCCGGTGTCTCTCAAGTCCGCTATCGGCATCTGGACGTCGCCCATCTCGCCGAACTCCTGGAACAGCATGCGGCAGTCGAACGCCCGAAATTCATTCTGACCGAGAGCGTGTTCTCGATGGACGGTGATGTCGCGCCGATTTCGGAGATCGCTGCCTTGGCGCGCGAACACGATGCGATGCTTGTGGTGGACGATGCCCATGCGACCGGCATCCTCGGCGAGGGCGGCCGGGGCCTATCCGACGGAGCGGACCTCGTTGTCGGGACGTTTTCGAAAGCGCTCGGCAGTTTTGGCGCCTATGTCGCCTGCTCGGAGACCATGCGCGACTATCTCGTCAACCGCTGCGGCGCTTTCATCTACTCGACAGCTCTGCCGCCGCAGGTCTTGGGCGCCATAGATGCCGCGCTCGACCTGCTGCCGTCGCTCGACGCGGAGCGCGACCGCGTGGCGGCATTGTCGGCGCGTTTCCGCCGCGACGCCCACGGACTTGGCTTCGATACGGGGGGGTCGTCCACGCAGATCGTCCCCGTGGTCGCAGGCACGGCCGATGCGGCGCTGCGCCTCAGCCAGTCTTTGCGGGAGGCGGGGTTCTGGGCGACAGCAATTCGGCCGCCGACCGTGCCGCAAGGCACATCGCGGGTCCGATGCGTGTTCACGGCCGCGCACAGGCCGCGGGATGTGGACCGCCTGGCGGATGCGTTCCGAGCCTCGGCAGTCCGGATGGCCAAGGCGGCATCGGATTAGCATGCACTTTGTTCTCGTCCATGGCTGGGGATTCAATGCGTCCATCTGGACGCCCCTGATCGCGCAGCTCGGCAACGCCAAGGTGACCACAGTCGATTTTGGTTTTGTCGATGGCGGCGTCGGCGATTTCAGTTCGGATGATCTTGGTGGTTGCCCCGACGATGCGATTGCGGTCGGCCATTCGCTCGGCGTGTTGTGGCTCCTGAAACAGGGCTCGGACCGCTTCCGAGGGCTGGTTTCATGCCAAGGCTTCGACCGCTATTGCCCCCACGTGCCCAAATCGCGTGTGACCGCGTTGAGGCGTGGAATCGATCGCGACCCGGGCGGCACGATGGAAGCCTTTTGGGGCTCCTGCGGGGCGCCCGGCTTCGCGCCAGCTGCCGCACTGAACGCGGACCGCTTGCGCGACGGGCTCGATTGGCTAATACAGTGGGATGGGCAGGACGCTAAGAAAAACCTTAGATGTCCTGTTCTTAGCCTTGCAACCCGAGACGACGTCATCGTTCCGCCGGCGATGTCCGAAGCCATCTGGGGCAAGGAGAATCTAGTCTGGCTGCCCGACGGCGGGCATGTCCTGCCGCGAAAATTTCCGGAGCTGTGTGCAACGCATGTCATTGAATTCGCCAATTCTGTCTCGTCATAGTGCGGCCATCGCCGCGCGATTTGGCGCGAAGGCAGACGAGTATGAAGAGCACGCAGGGCTGCAGGCCGATGTCGCCCGGCGGCTTGCCGCCCATCTGCCTGATTTCGATGCCCCAAAAGTCCTGGAGCTTGGCTGCGGCACGGGGCTGCTCAGCCGCCATCTGGCGGCGCGTTACCCCAAGGGCGAGCTGAGGCTGACCGACGCCGCGCCGGCCATGATCCGCGCCTGCCGCAGCAATTTGGACGAGACGCAGGCAAACGTGTCCTTTGAGGTCATGGATGCCGCCGCGCCGATCGCCTACGAGAATCTCGATTTGATCGTGACGAGCATGATGCTGCACTGGCTTCCCGATCCGCTGGTCGTGCTGACGCGCCTGCGGCGGCAGCTCGCACCTGGCGGCGTGCTCTTGTTCGCGACCCTTGGCCCGAACTGTTTTGCCGAGTGGCGGACCGTGCTCGCGACGGAGGGGCTGCCGAGCGGTGCGCCCCGTCTGCCCGAGATGCCGTGTGTGGTCGAAGAAGAGCACCTAACGCCCGATAAGGATTCACTTTCATTCCTGCGGCGTATGAAAGCGGTCGGCGGTCTTCATCCTCGGGACGGCTATGTGCCGCTGACGGCGGGCGATCTTCGGCGCGCCGTCCGCGCCACCAATTTCCGCTTTGGCGGGCGGGTGACGTGGCACATCGTCTATGGGCGTCTACAGCGATCCTGAGGCAAGCCGGTCGAGCCCTTCGATCATGCCGACATAGGCGCGGGCGAGTTCCTCGTCGGTGATGCAGTAGGGCGGCATCAGATAGACCGTGGAACCGATCGGGCGGATGTTGAGCCCCTTTGCAAGATACCAGGCGCGGAGCGTCCGGCTGGCTTCGGACTGATAGGCGCCGTCATCGCCGACCTCGAAGGCGAGGACCGGGCCGAGGACGCGTTGCTGCGTCACGTCCGGCCGCGCGGCCAGCACGTCGAGCATGGTCCGGTGGTGCGCGTTGATTTCGGCGATTCGCGCCATCGTCTGCTCTTCCTCGTAGAGGCCAATCGCTGCAAGCGCCACCGAACAGGCCAGTGGATTTGCAGTGAACGAATGTCCGTGCGGCAGGGCGCGATCGAAATCGTGGCTCAGAAACAAATCGAACAGCCGGTCGTGCACGACGGTGGCTGCGAGCGGCATGTACCCGCCGGTTAGGCCCTTCGAGAGACAGACAAGGTCGGGTGTGACATCCGCATGCTCCATTGCGAAGAGCTTGCCGGTGCGCCCGAAGCCGGTCGCGACCTCATCGAAAATGACCAGCACCTTGGCCTCGCGCGCCAATGCCACCACGCGCTTGAGAAAGCTCGGGCGGCAGAAGCGGATACCGGCCGCCCCTTGCATCATCGGTTCGATAATCATCGCGGCGATGCTCTGCCTGTGGTCCTTGAGCAAAGCTTCGAGTGCCGACAGGGCACCGGCCTCGCGTTCTTCCACCGCATCGTCTCCCTCGAATGTAGCGGGGTAGGGAACCACGCGGACATCGCACATCAGGTCCTTGAAGGCCCCGAACATCTGCGAAGAGCGTCCCACGGACATCGCGCCGAGCGTGTCGCCATGGTAGCCGCCGTCGAAGGCGATCAGCGTGCGGCGGGTTTCACCGCGATTGACCCAGGACTTGTAGGCGATCTTGATCGCCACCTCGACAGAGGTGGAGCCGTCATCGGTGTAGAAGACCCGGTTGAGATCGCCCGGCAAGAGCCCCGCGAGCGTCGCGGCCAGATCGACGGCGGGCGCATGGGTGAAGCCCGCGAACATGACGTGCTCCATCGTGTTCGCCTGACGCGCGATCGCGGCGTTGATCTTGGGGTGGGCGTGTCCGTGGGTGCAGGTCCACCAGGACGAAATCATGTCTAAGATTTCGCGGCCGTTCGCATCGAACAACGAGGCGCCCTCGGCCCGCGCGACCACTTGCGGTTCGACTTCGATGCCGTGCTGCGTATAGGGGTGCCAGACATGGCGCTTGTCTCGCGCAATGATCTCTTCCGCGGTTCTTGAGCCCAGTGGGTTTGAGTGTTCGTTCACGGCCTTACCGTTGCAAGTTTGAGGAGATCGAGTTCGGGTGCGACGGCTTTCAGCGTGTCGCGGCTGACGGTCTCGAGGAAGGGAATTTCGGCGATCACTTCGACTTGGCCGAAGCGCTCGATCGCCGCCCGGTTATGCGGGCTTTCGGGCCCGCTGATGACGACGCCTGCAAGCGGTAGCCCGCGGCGTCGGATGGCTTCCAAGGACAGAAGCGTGTGATTGATCGTACCCAGCGTCGAGCGGGCCACGAGAATAATGGGCAGGTCGAGCGAGTCCGCAAGGTCGATCATATACGCACCGTCCGCGATGGGCACCATGAGCCCGCCAGCGCCCTCGACCACCACCAGCCCGTCATGGGGTGGCAGTCTGAGCTTCTCCATATCCATTGCGATATTGGCCCGGCGCGCCGCCTCGTGGGGCGCCATGGGCTCGGGTAAGAGATACGCCTCTGGTAGTACGCGGCTCACAGGAAGCTCCGCCAGACGCTGGACGGTCGCCGAGTCCGTAGTCGGAAGTGTGCCCGCCTGAATGGGCTTCCAATAAGTCCCTTCGAGCTGGGTCAGCAGCCAGGCCGACACGAGTGTCTTGCCGACGTCTGTATCGGTGCCTGTAATGAAAAAGCCGGGCACAAGGGCACTCCTAGCGTTAATCGGGCGCGGGTTGGGGACTTTATCGGGCGGGGCACAGGAGGCAAGAGGATCGGGGCGCGGCACGCGGCGCGCAAAATGCGCGCGAATTCGGATTGTGTCTGGACGGGAAGTCTGGTTTCGGGCCAAAAACCGCTTCTATGAACCGATCTGTCCTGATTTTCGTCGCGGCGCTCCTGGCCTGTGCGTCCGTGGTCGCCTCCGTCGCTGCCTCCGAAGGCAAGACGCTGCGCATGGCGTACGATGCCGATCCCACCTCGCTCGACCCCCATGAGCAGCTTGCCAGCGCGACGCTCCAGCTCTCGCATCTTGTGTTCGATCCGCTGGTGCGCCGCCGCAAGGACAACTCCTTCGAACCGCGCCTGGCCGAAAGCTGGGAACAGATCGACGACGTCACCTTGCGCTTCCATTTGCGCGACGGCGTCACGTTTCACTCGGGCCGCAAGCTGACGGCGGACGATGTGGTCTGGACCTTCGAGCGCCTCAAGAAGAGCCCTGATTTCAAGGCCTTATTCGAGCCTTTTGACTCCGCCACTGCCGTCGACGACCACACCGTCGATGTCGTCACCAAGGCGCCGTACCCGCTCACGCTCAATCTCGCCACCTACATTTTTCCCCTGGACCGCGCGTTCTATTCGGGCACGGACGAGAAGGGCCGGCCGAAGGATGCGGTGGTCAAACATGGCGCCTCGTTCGCGTCGTCCAACATTAGCGGCACGGGACCGTTCCGTGTAACCAAGCGCGAGCAGGGCATCCGGCTCGAACTGGAGCGCGTCGCCGATTACTGGGACAAGAATTCCCCCGGCAATGTGCAGAAGATCGTGCTGACCCCGATCAAGGAGCCGGCAACCCGGGTCGCGGCGTTGCTCGCAGGCGATGTGGACTTTATCGCGCCCGTTCCGCCCACGGACTTCAAGCGCGTGGGAGCGGCGTCGTGCTGCACGCTGGTCACGACCCCGTCCACGCGGATCCTGACCTTCGAATTGAATCAGGATCGCGTTGAAGCGTTCAAGGACCCGCGCGTGCGCAAGGCCATGAGCTATGCCATCAACCGCGAGGGTATCGCCAAGAAGATTATGCGCGGCTTCGCGACGCCTGCCGGCCAGCTCAGTCCAGACGGCTATGCGGGCCACGATCCAGACCTGACTCCACCCTACGATCTGGAAAAAGCCAAGGCCCTAATGAAAGAGGCGGGCTACGAGGACGGCTTCTCGGTGACCATGATCGCGCCGAACAATCGTTATGTAGGCGATGCCCGCATTGCCGAAGCGATGGCTTCCATGCTCGCCAAGATCAAGATCAAGGTCGATCTGCAGACGATGCCGAAAGCGCAGTACTGGCAGCGCTTCGATGCCCGCGATGGCGATATCCTGATGATCGGCTGGCAGTCCGATACGCAAGACTCGGCAAATTTCTACGAGTTTCTGGCCATGACGCCAGACTCAGCGACAGGTTACGGCCAATACAATGCCGGGCACTATTCCAACCCCGAGGTCGACCGGCTGACGATGCAGGCGCAGACCATGACGGACGAGAAGGCACGCGCCGAAGTCCTCAAAAAGATCGAGCGGATACTTAGCGACGAGGCCGCGCTACTGCCAATTCAGTGGCAGCATCTGGCGTGGGCCGCGCGCGAGAATGTGAACATCGAGCCCGTCGTGAATGCCATAGACATGCCCTATCTTGCCGACCTCGTTATTAACTAATTCGCGTCACTTGAGAGAGACCCGTCGTGTTCAAGAAAATTCTGCTCGTACTGTTGGCGCTCATTGCCGCCTTCGTCATTTACGTCGCCTTGCAGCCAGACGCTTACAAGGTCGATCGTTCTGTGACCATCTCCGCGCCGGCGGACCAGGTCTTCGAGAACGTCAACAATTTGCGCAAATGGGAGGCTTGGTCGCCCTGGGCCAAGATCGATCCTGATGCCAAGATCGCCTTTGAAGGACCCGATGCGGGTGAGGGCGCTGCCATGACCTGGAACGGCAACGACGAAGTCGGCGAGGGCAAGATGACCGTGGTCGAGAGCGACCCGGACAAGGCCGTCAACATCAAGGTGAGTTTCACCCGGCCATTCGAAGGCGGCACCAACTCAGACTTCAGCTTTACGCCCATGGGCGATCAAACGGACGTCGCCTGGTCAATGCATGGGATGCACTCCTTCATGGAGAAGGCGTTTTGCGTTGTCTTCGATGGCCTCGGTATGATGGGCAAAGACATAGACAAGGGCCTGTCCCAGCTGAAATCGGTCGCGGAGCAGTCCTGACCCTGATCGCACGAGCACCTCTGGCCAATTGGTCTGAGTTCGGCGCCTAGGATATACTCGCTCCATACGGCGGGCGGACTCGTCCGTCGCATGGGGCGCGGTTGTGCGGCGGCAGCCGGAACAGAGCATCGGCGAGAGGGGCGCGGCAGCAAAATTGGCATTGCCCGCTATCGGTAATGGTTTGGGACTTCCTGAAGGACGATTTCGAGGCGCGGTTGCCTCATCGCGCTCGCGTCGTCTTGACCATGGCCACGGTCGGCGTCCTGACCGGACTGATCTCCAGTCTTCCCACGCCATTGCCGTCGATCCGCCTCGAGGAGGATGGGCTCGTCCTCAATACGGCGAGCAGTCCGCTCCACGCGGGTCTCGCCTTCGCGGCGGGGGTTGCCCTTTGCATGTGGTTCTGGGTGACGCGCGAGCTGGGAAAATGTCTGCTCACTTTTGTGCTGGTCTTTCTCGGCTGGTTGGCGGCGGTGAACACGGCAAACGATCTCTACCAGGCGCTGGTCGGTTCGACCGTGTTCGGCACCGAAGCGGGCGCAAAGGAAGGCCGACAGGCGATCGCTCTCGTGCTCGGGGGCGTGCTTGCCGGTGCGGTCGGCGCAGGCCTGGCCGCCTTTGGCGCGGGAATACCGGCGAAAGCCATCCGCCGCCCGGAGAACTGGGCTCTGGTCGTGCTCGCAGGCGCCGTGGCGGGCGTCATGCTGTATCCCGCCGCGCAATTCCGCTTGCCGTTTGTGATCTTCGTCCCTTGGCAAGCGCTGGTGGCTGCATCGATCGGGTTCGGTCTGACGCGGCGGGCATGACGCGACGTCCCGCACGACAGGCCGCCTGAGATGCACACAGCGCTTTCTGCTCTTGGCTTTTTTGCCCGGCGCCTCGTTCAGGCGCTGCTTGTTATGCTCGCGATCCTGGTCATCGCGTTTGCCGTGCGCACGAGCCTTGGCGATCCGATCCGCGAGTTCACCGGTCAGACGGTCTCGGAATCCGAACGCGCCGATTTGCGCAAAGAGCTCGGTCTGGATCGGGCCTGGCCGGTCCAGTTCGCCGATTATCTTGGCAGCGCAGCGCGAGGCGACCTCGGCACGTCGTTCATCTACAAGAAGCCGACGGTCGATGTCGTACTGGCCAAGTTTCCAGCCAGCTTCGAGCTGGTGCTGGGCGCCAGCCTGATCGTGCTGCTCTTCTGCGTCCCGGCGGGCGTCTATTGCGCCGTTCGTCCAGACAACTTTGGCGCAAGGCTGCTTCTGGGCCTCAGCGTGCTCGGGATTTCCGTGCCTGTGTTCCTCACCGGCATCATCCTGATCACGATCTTCTCGGTCTGGCTTGGCTGGCTGCCGGCGTTCGGACGCGGCGAGACGGTAGCCCTCGGTCCCTGGACCACGGGGCTTCTGACGCGAGATGGGCTGGCACATCTGCTGCTGCCCGCGCTCACGCTCTCCTCGATCATGCTGCCGCTATTCGTCCGGCTGGTGCGCAGCGCCATGCTGGGCGAGCTTGACCATGACTATGTGCGGACCGCGTGGGCAAAAGGGGCCTCGCCCTTTCGTGTCTGGATCGTGCATGCCTTGCGAAACGCGCTTCTCCCGCTCGTGGCGGTCGGCGGTCTGCAGGTGGGCACGCTCGTCGCCTACACGCTCCTGACCGAGACCGTCTTTCAATGGCCCGGCATGGGCTTCTTGTTTCTCGAGGCGGTCACGCGCTCCGACATCCCGCTCATTACCACTTATCTTGTGCTGGTCGGCCTCCTGTTCGTCGTGGTCAACACGCTCGTAGACTTAGTGAGCCTGGCGCTCGATCCGCGCGTCAGTCTGGAGGGCGCACGATGAGCGCGCCTGTGGCCACGGCCACGCGCGGCGCGATCGCCTTCACGCGCGGGCGCCCAGGGGCTTTGTTGGCGCTTCTAGTCTTGAGCGTCATTGCGGTCGCGGCCTTCCTGGCGCCGCTGATCGCTCCCCAGGACCCGTTTGACCTTGCGAGCTTCGACATCCTGGACGCCGAGCTGCCGCCGGCCTGGCAAGAGGGCGGTGAGGCCAGGTTTCCGTTGGGGACCGATGCGCAAGGGCGCGATCTCCTCAGCGCCATACTCTATGGCGCCCGCATCTCCCTTCTGATCGGCATCCTGGCGGTGCTCATCCAGGCCGCGATCGGCGTGTCCTTGGGGCTGCTCGCGGGCTATTTCGGGGGACGAACCGACAGCATCGTCACGCGCCTGGCCGATATCCAGCTGGCCTTGTCGACCCTGATGATGGCCATCGTTGCCATGGCCCTGGTCCGGGCCGGGCTCGGCGGCCAAGCGCTGAGCCTGTTCGCCGTGCCGTTGCTCGTGATCGTGATCGGCCTTGCCGAGTGGCCCATATTCGCCCGCACGGCCCGGGCCGCGGTGCTGGTCGAGGTGACGAAGGACTACGTGCGCGCCGCCCGTGCGATCGGCGACAGCGATTGGACCATTTTGCGCCGCCATATCCTTCCCAACAGCCTGTCGCCGCTGATTATCGTGGCCACCACCCAGGTGGCCGGTGCGATCATGGCCGAGGCGGCCTTGTCCTTTCTCGGCCTCGGCATGCCGGTCACCAAGCCTTCCTTGGGCACGCTGATTCGCTCGGGTTACGACCTGATGTTCGCCGGCAGCTGGTGGGTCACGGTTCTACCCGGCCTGGTCCTTATCGCGGTCCTGATTTCCATCAATGTGCTTGGGGATGGCTTGCGCGATTGGTTGGATCCGCGGCGCGGGGCCCGTTGACCAAGCGCCAAAACAGACCGCTAAACGGCCAAATGTCTTGATAATTTGGGCTCCGGTCACCCATAAGATATACAGGGCGCGAGCCTTTTGGCCTTGGAAGGGCGCCTTCGCAAGTGTGCCGGCGCATCGTCCGGGCACGCTGATAAGGACTTTAGTCCCTCAGGCTCCAGCCCCAGAGGCACCGCGGAGGAGACGTCATGGATACCCCGAGCCCGGTCAATCCGGATCTCATCTATGCTTTGCGCCGCGTCACCGAGCGGGCGGCGTGCGCCGCGTTCAACTGGATCGGTCGCGGCGATGCGGGCGACGGTGGCAATGCCGCGCTGGAAGCGATGCGGTCGGCGCTGTCGGAGATCGATCTCGACGCGGTCGTGGTGATCGGCGAGGCAACGGCGGGCGAGGCGCCGCAGCCCCAGCGGGGCGAGCGCTTGGGACGGCCCGGAGCCGCCTTCAAGGCCGATATCGCCGTGGATCCGGTCGAGGGCACGAGCTACCTCGTGCGCGGTCTGACGAACGCCTTGGCGGTCCTGGCTGTCGCGCCCCGCGGGGCCATGATGGACCCGGGTCCAGCGTTCTACATGGAGAAATTCGTCGCCGCGGCCCCGGCAGTCGGCAAGATCGACCCGTCTTGGCCGACGGCGAAAAAGCTTGAGGAACTTGCGAAGGTCTTGGGCAAGGACGTCTTTGACCTCAACGTCTTCGTCTTGGAAAAGCCGCGCCATCGCGACCTCGTCAATGAGATTTTGGCGGCGGGCGCGCGCGTGGCAATGTATCCGGCGGGCGATGTGGCCGGCGCGCTCATGGCGGCCGTCCCCGGTTCGTCGATCGATGCGCTCATGGGGACGGGCGGAACGCCGGAAGGCATCATGTCCGCCTGCGCCGTGCGCGCCATCGGCGGCGAATTCCTGGCGCGGTTCGACCCGCAGCTCCAAACAGAGAGCCAGGCCGTCCAGGACGCCGGGATCGATACGTCGCGCTGGTACAATCGCGACGAACTCATAACGTCGGACGATGTTTTCTTTTGCGCGACGGGCATTACCACCGGGCTTATGCTCGAAGGCGTGGAGCGCGGCAGGTCGCACTATAAAGTGCAGACGATGATGATAACCGGGGCGACGGGCGAACGGCAGATCATGACGAGCTATCTGCCGACGGACCGCCTTGCGAGCGTGGCGGCTCGCGATGTCGCCTAAAAAGCCACAACGGTTGGAAACGCCTGGGAACGGAGCATGCCCAAGCGAGTAGATCATCCGATCATCCTCGGAATCGTGGGTGATTCGGCGTCGGGAAAAACGACCCTATCGGCCGGAGTCGCGCAGATTCTGGGTGAGGAACACTGCTCGGTCTTTTGCACGGACGATTACCACTCGTTTACGCGCAAGGAACGCAACGACGCAGGCCTTTCCGCGCTCGACCCGCGCGCCAACTACATCGACGTCTTGGAGCAGCACTTGCGCCTTCTGCGTAAGGGTGAGCCCGTCCTGAAACCGGTCTATTGCCACACGGCCGGGACCCTCGGCCGGCCGCGCTACTTCAAGCCCACCGATTTCGTGATCGTCGAAGGGCTGCTGGGCTACACCACCCGGGCCATGCGCGATTGCTACGACGTCAAGATCTACCTCGACCCGGAGGACGATCTGCGGATCAAGTGGAAGATCCATCGGGATACGACGAAACGGAATTACAAGCTGGAGGACGTTGTCGCCTCGCTCGAGCGCCGCAAGCAGGACAGCCCCAACTTCATCCATCCCCAGCGCACCTTCGCCGATATCGTCATCCGGTTTCAGTCCCCGCAGGAGGCGCTGGCGCCAGAGGAGCCGAATGGCGCGGATGTGCATCTCGATGTGCGGCATCTTTTGCGGCCCACATTGCCGCACCCGGACTTCACGCCGCTCTTCGACGGCAGCAGCAATGCGGGCCTCCATCTGGAACTTGCGCGCGATAGGGATGGAAAACCGGTCGACGTACTTGAGATCAACGGCAATATCTCCGACAAGAGAGCCGAGCGGATCGAGGATCTGCTCTGGAATCTCATCCCGGAGGCGGGCCATCTGCGCGACCAGGTCGGTCGGATCGATATCGCCAATGGTGCCAATAGCGCGAGTAAGAGCCACCCGCTGGCGCTGACCCAGCTTCTCGTGGGCTATCACGCGGTCAAGGCG